>Ga0302116_1001083_pt1 | contig 16573 bp, 19 predicted proteins | sample AG5_SCM_MG_FD_203124 | JGI IMG/M metagenome (GOLD analysis project Ga0302116, IMG submission 203124) | Marine microbial communities from Western Arctic Ocean, Canada - AG5_SCM | ecosystem: Environmental > Aquatic > Marine > Oceanic | place: Canada: Western Arctic Ocean | collected 2017-10-01 | reverse complement strand
GGCGGTGGGGGTGGCGGTGGCGGTGGCGGTGGCGGTGGCGGTGGCGGTGGCGGTGGCGGTGGCGGTGGCGGTGCCTTCGCCCCCTCCCCCCCCACCACCCCCCCCGCACCGCCACACCTCCTGGTGGTCCGGAACCTGCCTTAACCGGCTAACGTCCTCCCAGTCCCCCGGGAGCCTCACCTCCATCGCCCCGCCGAAGAGCCCCACCCGCCTCCAACACGGCGCTGGCGCTGTGGGACCGCCGAGGGAGTCCACGGAAGCGGCACCAAGGGTCGCAGGACCGCGACGACCGGCAAGCGACCCCGGGGCGGCGGCGGGGCAACTTTGAGCGGTTGCAGCTTGGAGGGGTTGTGGGGTGGTGGGGGAGCTGAGGCGGAGGGGGGAGAGGGAACAGGCCAGGGAGGCGGCAGCGCCACCACGGACAGTACACACCACCGACAAAGTTGAATTGGGGTGAGGGGGCAAGAGAGGCTGCTGTGAAGGCGGTGCCGACCCGACGGGGACGGCGACGGCGACGGCGACCGAAGCGAAGTCACCACACACGTCTGCTTTGTCTTGTGCTCCCAAGGCCGCTTCGCCGCCTTCGCCTCCCACCACCCTTGGGTAATTTTCCGTCCCTGTTGTTGTTGTCCTCGTTGTTGTTGTTGTTGTTGTCCCTCCCCCCTCCTCCTGCTCTCCTCCTGTGGTGTCCTCCCCCTTCGCCTCCCTCTTAATGTTGTTGTTGTCGTCGTTGGGCGGCGATCGTAGCTCCTCCGCCTTTAGGCTCCTCACGGGGTGTCCGTTTCCAAGGCCCTCGTCCACGGAGACCAGCAGACCGGTAGGGGTCATCAAAACGGGAGCGACGGAGGGGGTGAAGCGACCGGGACCGCGGAAGAGGGAGGTTATGGAGGAGGAGGAGGAGGAGGAGAAAGAGGCAGGGCCGGAGCCGGAGGCGGAGGGGGCGGGGGCCGAGAGGAGGGGAGGCTTCGTTTTTTGAAGGGTTGCTGCCATTTGTTGTTTGTTTGCCAGTGGTTTACTTTGCCCCACCAAAACGAACGGGTTCAATTCTTTTTGGGCTTGCCCTGTCGCGTCCCCAAAACTAAATTTTTCATTACAAAAAGTGCCACGGGGGTTTCTTCGATATGACGCTCTCTGATATAATAGCCACCCAAGAGTCCCTCCTAAAACAAATACCCCACACGTCGCCTACCTCTCCAATATCTGCGACCTCCTACTTGCCCTCGCAGTCCTTAACCTCCTCCTTGTCCTCCCTTCATTCCCTCGCCCTCTCAGTTTCCCACAACTCAACGAAGCTGGGCCTCTACCACTCCTCCGCTCGCAACTCCTCAAAGCTCCTTGTCCCCTCCTCCTGCCTTGACCTCCTCTCCCTCGCCCTCGCTGTAAACCTCCCCTTGACCGAGCTTCACCGAGCCGCGGCAGAGCTCTGCAAGGGCAACGCGCTGGGACGACCGCTCAAGGTGCGAGTCGAGATGAACACCGGGGACGTCACCAGGGCGGTGCTGGCGATTAACAGGTGCCTGCTGGACGACGGGAACGTCAAGGTGAGGAAAGCAAGCCACAAAAGTAGGGAGATTTTTTATTGTTATAGAGTTAGGGAATAACATAGGATTGGGGTTGTGGTTGTGGTTGTGTTGGGGGAGAACCCCCGAAACCCCCCTTATCCGCTGCGCTCGGCTGAAAATCGTCTTCTCAAAGTCTCCTACCAGGAGCTGCAACATGAGTTAACCCCTTTCGACTAACACATAAAACATAATAACATAACACAATAACATAACAACATAATATTATGCACCACCAGGAGGAGAACCAAATCGCTCGGCTTGTTGGCGTTGTGTGGTCGGCCTGCGATAAATTCGGGTTGTCGTCGCCTTCTTCGTCCAGCTCCCAAGGAGGGGCTGTCCCCGTCCCCTGGAGCAACAGAATTGCGTACAAGAGGGGGCTGCTGAGTTTCGTCAAGGACGCGAACGACACGCTTGGTGAGTTTGGGAAAATGAGCGTCGTCGAGGACGAGGAGTATTATCGAATCATCAAACTGGAGAATTTTTACGAGGTTGCGCTGAGTCCCGAGGGGGGCATGAGCGCGAATAACTCCAACAGTATCAGCGACAGTATCAGCGACAGCTCGTCAGGCTCGTCAGGACTGCGCAACACAACCAACTACGAAGCCACAACGGAGGAAATAAAGGAATTGGTCGACTGCGATACATTCAACTTGATTTGCAAAACCGTGAACTCGTTCTCTCAAACCGACTCTCTCATGGTCCAGAGCTTTTTGGACTTCTTGAAAGTGTGCCGAGGAGCGCTTAAGCTGGTTTTGATGGCGGTCGAGTGGGGGGGGGAGAGGGAGCTGTTTGAACTGGTTGGGAACGTGTACGACGTCGGGGTGGTGATTGGCGAGGGAATCACGAACATTGGAGGGTTGCTGTATCCAGTTGAGCTGGACAACGGGGTCGACAGCGAGCTGTTCAATTTGACCAGGGGGTTGGGGGTGGTAGTAAAGGAGGTGATAGGTATTGTTAGGGGAAGTGGAGAGGGGGGAAATAAAAATGGAAATAATACAAATGGGAGGGAGGAAATAGAAACTTTGTCCACCAAACTTGACAGCGTAGTGGATGCGAGGGTGGAGGAAATTCAGGAGGCGATGGCAAGGAGCAGGGAGGTCGAAAAAAGGTTAGGATAAACATAACATTAATGAATTATAATATAGACAGGACGAAAATCGCCCATAAAGTTTAACACTCATTCATTCAATCTTACAACACCCACCCATCCACCCCCAAGTCTATTTCTTCTTCCCCTTCCCCTTCTTCCCGCCCTTCTTCCCACCCCCAGCCTTCTCTTTCTCCTTCACACGCTTCATGAACATTCTCGCAATGACTTGTATCAGCCCCGCCGCGTTATTCATTTTCTCCTCCAACTTCTTCCTAATCTCCTCGGCCTCCTTCTCTGCCTCCTCTGCCTCGCACCTCGCCAGCTCGGTCGCCACTTCCTTCTCCCTCCTCGCCTTCAACCCCATCAGTACCTCCAAGTTACTCTCCCTCGCCGTCACCATCTTGTTGTACTGCCCGCTCAACACGTCTAAATCCTTGTCGTACTTTTTCTCCCACTCGTCGAACGTGCTCGCAAGACTCCGCTGTTTTTTTCTCAGGAAATCGGCGGTCTCGTTGTGGACGATTTCCTCTGTTTTGAGCTCCTCCTTGTACCTACCAATTTCCTGCTCGATTGTTGTTTCTGTTTGCCTAAAGCTCCTCAGTGTCGAGGCTGTTTTGGCGTTGGCCTCTGCCCGCTGGAACCGAACGTCCACGCTTGCTCGGGTTCGGATGGAGAGTAGCTGTTCCTTCAGTTGGATCATTTCCTCCCGCTGCTCAGTTACTATTGTGGCGTGGTCAGACCTGCGCGATGCGATGAGTGGCAGTTTTTTGTCAAATTTTGTTTATGGAAATTACTTGGGTTGTGGAGGGGGGGAGACCCCCCCCCACACCCCCCCACCCCCTTTCCGCTGCGCTTGGCTTTCCGCTGCGCTCGGCTTTCCGCTGCGCTCGGCTTTCCGCTGCGCTCGGCTTTCCGCTGCGCTCGGCTTGATGGACGAAGCTTCGCTCGCTCGCCCAGGTGCTCACCTCTCAACAGTCAAATCCTTATCCAATTGCTTCACTGCCGCCGCAGTCTCCCGCTCCTTCGTCATGACCAGCTTTTGGTACTCTTGGCTTGCCTTGTCGGCGTTCACCTTGTTAACTAGTGTTTCGATGGCCCCACTAGCCTGTAGCTCCGCAATACTCGAGGTTAAAATGTCAATAAGCTCAGTCCTCTCCCTGTGGATCTTTACCAAGTTCCCAGCAATGTTCGGGTTGTCCTTCAAATTGCGGCACAGGGATTTTGTGGAGTTGCGGAGGGCGTGGGAAACATCTTGAATTTCGGATTGGACGGATTTGTACTTGGTTTTGTTTGAGAGCCCCTTTAAAGCACCCCGCTCGGTAATGAGTTGCTCATAGCGGTTTTCTAGCTCACGTTGCTCGGCAATGATACGAGATATTTCACCGCCCACGAAGGCTGTTAGCTCGTCGCGGTGTTGGAGGACATCTGGAGCAATGGCGCCGAGGAATTGGAGCTTCTCACAGCACTCATGCAGGATTGAGACTGCACGTTCGGCAGGGTTGGTTTGGGGAAAGGACATAAAAATGGAATTTGTGGGGGGTAGGGGGGGAGGGACTGGGGTGGGGGGAGGATGAAGTGACGCGCAAAATAAGAAAAAAATTACAACGCTTGCAAAAATAAAAAATAAATATTGAAAAAATAAAAAATAACCCAAAATCGGTTGCGAACTGGGGACACCTTGCACCCCACACTTTGGAGCTCATAAGAGATCTGAGCTCAAAATGTCATTATCTCTCGATGTGGGAGAGCTCGTTGAAGAAAGCAAGGGCAACGAAAGTGACAATTCCATCACCAACACCAACTCCACAACCAGCATGGCCAAACTTTCCCGCACAATGAACCGAACGGGAGGACTCAGCTCGCCAAGAATCCAATATGCAAAGTTGAAGAGCATGAGGGAGGCAACCAGCTTGCAGGTTGGTATTATTTCCTTTTAATCACCCATAACTCTCGTAATAACCCCAACCCCTCTTTTCTTCGCCTTTCGCCCCCAGCTGATGATGCACATGGACGCTGACAATGTCAAATCAATCCAGAAGAAGTTTATATCCAATGGGGGGAGGTGAGTCTCACTCAGTCTCCGCTTGCCTTTTGGGAAGATGAGCACGCTCACGATGAAGTGCGCGAATTGGCTACAGACAATATAATATGGCTACATCCGCTACTAAAATAACCCCCCTCAATTCGTGTCGCACCTTCTTCGCTCGGCGCAGTGTGGATTTGTATGGTTTCGTCAACACTATGCGGCATCACTTGCCTGAGTACAGCAACGCCAAGGCTGCCATGAATCCGAGCGACGGATTCATGGGCGACAGGAGCAACACGCCGAGCATGGTTGACGGCAATGAGAAGGAGGAGGTGGAGGAGAATGTGCACATGGCTTGGTTGAACGATTTGAGTGTTGAGGAGAGGGAGGCTGAGCTGGTGGCGGACCTAGTTGAGCTGTTCAGGGAGGTGGACATCAATGGGGATGGCGACATGGAGTGGGACGAGTTCACGAGGTTTATAGTGGAGAAAGCAAGGTGAGCTTGGCACAACCACATACATCCTCACCTTACCCTAACCCAATTTCAATTCTCTCCAGCTTGTTTCAAGACCAGATGACGCTCGATAAGGTGCCGCCGTACTCTCACACCACGAGGCTGAACACCGAGAATATTGACGTAGATCTGAGGCAGCGACACACCGAGACTCTGGATTGCGTGCTTAATATTGCGAAGGCGAACCAATTCGCAGTTATTGAGGCGCACAGCAAGGTTGTGAGCTTATACAATAACTTCAACGGGAATTTGGTGGAGGTGAGCGAGCGAAGCGAGCGAGCTTTGAGGAAGACGAGGAATATACAAGCCACCAACTCACTTTCGCACCTTCTTCGCTCGGCGCAGAGTTTGGTGCAGGACGCAGTGCCGCTGGCGATGCACCACATTATGGACAAGAATGCGTTGGTTACGAGCTGCGCGGACATGACGTTAAATGTGTGGAACTTGGACGACACGAGTAGCAAGAAGAGGTACAAGTTGAGGAACAAATGGCCGGTCAACCACTCAAGTCAGATGAGCTTGTGCTGGGTGCAGGCCCACCAGCTGCTGTACAGCGGAAGTACGGAGGGGCGGATTAGCGCTTGGAGTTTAGATGGCGATGGGGTGGAGAAGGCCGTGTTTGAAGGGCACAGCGACATTGTAATGAAGATGGAGACGCTGCCGCAGCTGAACAACATAGTATCTGCATCGCTGGACACCACTGTTAGAATCTGGGACACGTACACGGAGAAGGAGGTGGTGAGTGAGTGAGTGAGTGAGTGAGTGAGTGAGTGAGTGAGTGAGTGAGTGAGTGAGTGAGTGAGTGAGTGAGTGAGTGAGTGAGTGAGTGAGTGAGTGAGTGAGTTAGTTAGTGAGTGAGTGAGTTAGTTAGTGAGTGAGCGAGCCAAGCGAGCGAGCCTTGATGAAGACGAGAATACGAGCCAGCGAGCTAGTCGCAACTAGTGTAGGTGTTGCTGGCTCGCTTCGCTCACAGCTCGCTTCGCTCGCAAGCCTTGATGAAGACGAGAATACGAGCCAGCGAGCGAAGCGAGCTAATCGCAACTAGTGGTAACATACGAGAATAACGAGCCACACTACTAACTAACCCCTTCGCACCTTCTTCGCTCTGTGCAGACGAACAATTTAATTGGCCACACCAAGGGTGTGTTCAGTTTGAGCTACAACGATGAGCACAGGTTCATTGTCAGTGCGGGGTTCGACCACGAAGGTGAGCGAGCGAGCCTTTTGGGGAAGACGATAATACTCCCTTTTGGGGAAGACGAGCATACTCGCGATGAAGTGCGCGAAATGGCTACAGAAAAATATTTGGCTACATTCATTACTAAACTAACCCACTCAATTCGTTTGGCGCCTTCTTCGCTCGGCGCAGCATTCATTTGGTCGCCGTTTGTGAACAGCCTGTTGTTCAAGCTGAGCGGTCATTCTAGCAGTCTGGTCGGGTGCCACTGCGTCGAGGGAACCAATGAGCTGATCACGGCCGACAACAGCGGCATGTTCAAAATCTGGGATTTGAGGAATTTCATGTGCGTGCAGACGTTCACCAGCGTGCACGAGCAGGGCGATTTGAATGATTTGAGCGGCATGAACAGCTTCACCCACGTCAAGCTGCCGAGCGGGGGGGGGAACATCTTGTTTAACCCGGATGACGACGAGGACGACTTCAGAATAATTTGCGGCACTAAGAGATTGTTTTTCTTCGATCAGTTTCGGGCGAAGAAGGAGCCGGTTACTGACCACTTGCCCATCACGGTGGCTTTGTTCAACGAGGTATCGCTGACTATCATGACAGTGGCAGGAAAGGGCGTAAAGATATGGGACGCGGTCATGGGAAACGTCAAGATCGAGAGGAACGAGCTGAACGACTGTGACATTAGTTGCGCGTGTTTGGACGACAGGCGGAGGAAGTTCTTCATCGGGGATGTGAACGGGCAGATCAAGGCGTACAACTTTAGTAACTTTGCCTTGATGAAGAAGTTCCCGAATATGGTTGAAGGCCCGACAGTCACTGATTTGATCTACTGCAGCCACGTGAAGGTGCTGTTGGCGAGCGGAAGCAACGGGTGCATCCGAATCTACGATGAGCTGGACCCGGAAACTTGCATTGTTTTGAGGAACTTCGATGAGGGATATAGGCACCAAACCTTGCAATCCATCGTGTATTGCCATGGGGCAGGGACCGTGTGCTCGGCCGGCGTGGAAGAGGTTTTGAAGGTGTGGGATTTTGAGACGGGAAAGTGCTTGAACGAGTTCAGCCACGTTGAGAACAAGAAGGGGGGTGGGAATAACAGCGACGGTGACAGTGACGAACAAAGCGAGATGAGTAGTAGGCCAAACAGCAACAGCGGGAGGAATAGCAGCAGAAAGGGGAGCAGGAGGGGGAGCGGGGAGAGCATGCGTAGGCGCAGTAGGGGTGAAAATAGCAAGCTGGGGGATATGGGGATTGAATTGGGCGTGGCGGACAGTGTGGAGGTGGTGGCAATGAAATGCTTGGAGGATTACCCTTTAATTGCGATAAGCACGAGCGACGGGAAGGTGGCGATCTACGGCATGAGACATGCTCACTCAAGGATCAGGAACACGTGCGTGTTACGGTTCGAAAATAAGCCTCCAATCGGGGCAAGCTATAACGGGGAGAATAACGAAGAGGTGAGTGACATTTTATGCAACCTTAACCTGACATGACTAAACACCAACACCATCCATCCATTCCAATTCCAGTACCCCAAAATGCACGTGCCGACCAAGACCAAAACAAAACTGTACTCGCCGCCGGGTTTCGGGAGCATCGAAAAGCGACTGAGCCTGAGGAGGAGGTCGAGCAGCATGATGAACGAGGAAGAGAGCGATCCAGACTGGGTGACGAAACCGAGGTTGGACAGTCCCCGCCTCCACTCTCCCCTTCCCGTCCACTCCCTCGTGTGGCACTCCTCGGAAGAATGCCTCTACACCGGCGACGAGTCGGGCAGGATTCGCAAGGTGAGCGAGCGAAGAAGCGCGCGAAATGGCCACACCACATTCACAACCAAACTAATTCACGCTCGGCGCAGTGGAACATCTCGGCCGCTCTCGCTGCGCTGACGGCCCAGGGTTTGGGGGAAAAGGTCGAGCAAACCCCGGCCTCGGAGCGCCACGAGAAGTACGGATCACGCCGCGCGAACCAGCGAAGCTCGTTTTCTCGAAAAAGTTTCAGCTCGGCGGACATGATGCAATATCTGCCCCCCCCGAGCTTAGATCCGGGGCTGGTGCATTTCGTGTGGGGAATTGAGGCTCACGAGGACAGCGTGCAAATGAACTTGGTCGACGAGCCGCACGGCGTGCAGGGAATTCTGAGCTTTAGCAGGTGAGCGAGCCTTACGGAAGACGAGCATACTCGCGATGAATCCCGCGAATTTTTTTACAGACAAAATGGCAACATCCACTACGTAGCTAACATTATTCCACGCAATTCTTTTGGTTCGCTTGGTTCGCTCGTGCTTTATTAAAAATGTGCCTCGCTTCGCTTCGCTCGGCGCAGCGACAGGTGCGTCAAGATGTGGACGCTGGGGGGGAGGCCAATGGGCATGCTGCTGGCTGGGCTGGAGGCAGAAGTGAAGAACCCGTGCTGGGACTTTAGGTTGGATGTGGAGGGGAGGAGTTGTGGGGATAGGGGGGATGCCGACGTTGTTGCTGAGAGGATTAGGCAGAATGAGCAGAGCGAGGATGACCAAAAAGGAGAGGAAAAGCCGGAGGAGAAGAAGGAATCTGGTGACAGCCCGGTGAAAACGGTGCAAAAGCTTCGGCAGCGGACGCAGAGTGACCTATCCAACCCGAGTTACAGCAGCAAGGCGAGCTTGGATGATCCGAGGCGGCACCTGCGCGTGCTCACGGCGCTGAACGACATGCAGACAATGTCGGCGCAAGGAGTTGGAGCATCAACTGTGGACCCGAACGTAATCAGCGACATGAACGAAATTAACGATTTGGAGAACACGCTGGAGAAGGGGGGAAGGAGCAATAACATGCGGGTGCCAAAGGGGTTTAAGATGGAGAACATGGACAAGTATGAGGAGCTAGGGTTCACGTTGACAGGGCCGGGTGCGAAGGTGAGTGAGTGGAATGAGTGACATTTGTTCTCAAATTAAATTTTACTAACGATCCGATTTGCACAGCACCGAACAACGCTGTACGGGGATGCCGGGGCGGAGACAAAGAAGGGGGCGGGAGGAGGAAGTCCGGGGGGGGGGAGCGTGGGAAGTCGCCTACCACACTTGCAACAAACGTTTAGGAATTGGAACCCGCCGGTTAGCGTCGTTCCGCCGGAACCAAAGAGGTCCACAATGGGAAATAGAGAGGGGGTGAGGGCGCTGCGAGAAAGGATGGAAGAGTTTAGTTGGGCGGGGAGCAATCCGTTCGATGGAGGGAGTGTGGGGAGCGGAAAAAGCCGAGGGGTCATGGAAATGGACATTGACTTTGTCAAGGGGGAGGGAAGAGAGGAGAAGAGGGGAGGGGTAGAGGATGGGAGCGTTCTGTCGGATATGTAAAAAAAGGGGGTTTTGTTTGATATGATATGCTAAGGATAACAAACCAATTCTGCCAAGTTCCCGTCGAAAAATGAATTTTAACGCGCTCGTGTATTTCAAGGTGTTTTGTTTTTTTTGTTCGAAAAAAAAATTACTTCACCACTCTCCCCCATAAACCTTCCCGGAAACTGCATTCACATTCCCAATCAAACAAAAACAAAACACAACTTTTCAATGAATGATTTATAATCCCACCTCGCAACTGCTGATTGTAAAATATAATGAGCCACAACGAGCTCCTCCTCCCGGATATTGGCATGGGAAGGAACAACAACAAGTTACCTGCGATAGGGATGGCTCCCATTCTTGGCAGCGGCGGAAACAAATCGCGTGAGCAGCAAGATCGTCAGTCGTTGTCGCCCCTTCGTGGTTCTGGCAAAAATATCCAATTGACAAATCTGGACGACTCCTTCCAAGATTCCGAAGACCAAAAGCGGCGGCGGAGGAAGGAGAAGAAGAAGAAGAAGAAAGACAAGGAGAAGGAGAAGGAGAAGGAAATGAGAACTGGCAGCAGCAACGGAAACGACAACGGAAACGGAAACGGCAGTTTTGCTGAAAATTTTGCCGACAGCTTTGCGCAGCACGACCAACATTCGCATATAGATATGGATAGCCAGCCCTCTCCTGTAATGGGAAGGAGCATCAACCACCAAAACCTCCTCGATGACCAATCTTCGACCAACTACACCAGTTCCAACAACTTCAACAACACCTACGAGGATGATTTTTACCAGAACAATAACAACAAAAATTCCAACTCCAAGTCGGAAAAACAACAAAGAAGAAAGAAAAAGCAGCGGAAAAAGCAAGAGAAGGCCGCAATAATGCTCCAAATGGCGTGGCGGAACAAATTTGCCAGAGCCGTAGCCAAGAGAATACGGAGAAAAAACCTGTTTGCGCTTGCTGCGCAGAGCGGAGTTTTGCTAGCGTGCGAGGGCACAATACAGGGTCAGAGTGGTTGGTACCAGCAGTCCGAAGATAGCATACCGGTATTTTACGAGGTGGATCCAACGGGGAAATGGAAGTTGGTGATGTGATGTGATTGGCTAAGTTTAAACAAGTAGGAAATTTCCAGTTTTGAGCCGTAGAAAAAGCTATTTTATATCAGGAGGCGGCCGCACCGGCTGAGATCACAAGGTTCTGCAAATCGTTGAGCATACTGGTCTGTTCGCTCACCACCGTCTCCCTGAGTTGTTCTAGCCGCTCAGAGAGCTGCGCGCATTTTCCGTCTAACCGAGCGTGGTCGATGTGCCTGTTCACCTCCAACGCTGTCACGCTCTTTTCGTGTTCCTCGTCCAGTTCTCTCCTCAATTCATTCTTTAATTTGTTTTTCAGCTCATCGTACTGCTTCTGCACGAAACTCTGAATGTAACTCGAATCAGTAGTTTTCGCCTCCACCAGCTGAATAGCTTGAATAATCATTTCACTCTTCCTTTCCCCATCCATGTGCATGCTCTCCAGCACCCCCACCCGCCTACCTAGAACGTCAATTTTACCCTCCAGTTCCTCCCTCATCTCTTCCACTTGCTCCCCCATTATATTGTGAGCCTCCTTCATGCTCGAAATTTCCTCCGACAGCTTCTTGACAATTTCAACCAATTTCAGCTCGGTTGAAATCAGCCCCGAGTGAGCGCTCTCTGCACACTGGTTCTTCACATTCTCCAGGTCGTTAATTCGTTCACTCTCCCAAGCCGACCTAGCTGCCCGGATCGCGTCCGTAGTGAGAAGTTGTTGGTTGTGCAATAGTTGTTGGTTGATGATTGCTGAGCCGAGTGCTGCAGGACATTGGTTTTTGTTGGTAATGTTGTTGTTGTTGTTGTTGTTGTTGTTGTTGTTGTTGTTGTTGTTGTTGTTGTTGTTGCTGTTGTCACCTCTCGCAATATCTTTTTTCCAGCTCTTGATGTTGTTAATATTGAAATCAGGCGACGAGAAAGGATTCAAGATTGGTGTTGGAGGAGGAGCCCAAAGACCGTTTGATGGGCTTCGTGTTGGACTGCCAACACCAACCCCATCATCGTTGTCGTTGTCATTGTCGTTGTCATTGTCGTTGTCGTTGTCATTCTCGTCGTCGTCGTCCAGCGATAGCAAATTACCAACACCACCACCACCACCACCACCACCACCACCACCACCACCACCACCATAATCATCGCAATAAGTGTGGTTATCAGCCACTCTTGCATTCAAACTTAGCACGCTTTGGATTACCCCCGCAATCTGCGAGCTTTCCAAATTCTTGATGTAGCCTCCCATGTTCAACATCAGCAGCGTCGTGTTGTTCTTTATACTTTCTACAAAATTGTTCAGCTCTATCCCAATCTCTTCTCCGCCCCCTCCCTCCACCGGACTAACATCCACTCTTCTCAAACTCGGATTTTCACTCAAAGCCGCCCCACAACTCTTGATCAGGCCCACCCCCCACTCCAACCCACTCAAATCGCACGATTTTAACCCCGAACAGAACGGCCAAGACTCGCATATTGCAGTAGCTCCCTCCACGCCAATGTTCGTGCTGCTCAGATTGAGCTCCTCCAGACTGCTCGACAACTGGTAGCGCCTCGACTTGAGCAGATTCGCCAGCAATCTACCTCCTTTCGCTCCGAGGTTGTTTCCACCAAGTTTCAACACCATCAAACCGATCCCCCCCCCGCACTTCAAGCCCTCGCACAACTTCTCGAAGCCCTCGAAGCCCACACTGTTATTGCTCAAGTCCAGCATGCTCAGCCTCATATTATTCGCCCCATTATTCGCCCCCCCAGCCATGGCTCCCCCAATCGCCGCAGCACCGAGATCTCCAAGATCATTTCCCCCCAAGTCCAGCCCGGGCAGCCCGTGCCTGAGCCTTAGCGCCCGGCCCAGTACAACCCCGCCCTGCCTCGGCAAATTGTTGTGGGAGCAGCTCAGCACGTTCAGCGTCTTCAGTTCGCAGGCAGTCGTGCACAGTGCCTTAAAATGTCATGTAATACATGAATGAAATTGAATGGGATTAGTTAGCTGTGCAAACTGCGAAACTGCGAACTGCGAACTGCGAATTGCGAACTGCGACCGTGTGTGTTGTGTGATTGAAATGAAGAATATGGTGTACTCACCTCCAACCCTCTAACGTTAATGTTCGTGTTGCTCACATTAAGCGCGGTCAAATTGCAGTTGTTCGACCGAATGAGCGCCTCGGCAAGAGCCAGTGCTCCGGTGTCGCAAATGGGGGATCCAACCAGCGACAATGACTGGAGAAACTGCTCATTTTCAAGCCAGCTGGAAATTGCAGCCGTCCCCCGAACTCCAAATTCACCATTTAAAAGTTCCAGCTCGAGCAACCGGTGGTCAGTGTCTGCAAGGAGGGGAAGGACTGCACAAAGCGCTTCCACGTCGCCATCTTGTAGGTGTGATAGTTGCAGAGCTGATGGGTTGTTAAGGGTGAGGGTTTGGGTTTGGGTTTGGGTTTGAGTTTGGCAAGTTAGATATTCGATGATGATGAGTTGCGGCTGCACATTAAGTTTTTCGCAAATTTCCAAATAGTGCAGGGTGTGCTGCTCCATGTCAGATGGCGAGAGAGTGGTAATCATAGTTATTTTCTCTAAACCGAAAATAAACAAAAAAATATTTTTTGGTATTTTCCCCAAAAATGTTTACATAGACGTCACATCAACGCACATCTCAGTCCCTTTCAAACTCAAAATCTTCTGCACGTGCTGATCTACTTCTTTGTCATATCTACTCTCGCCAAACGGCGTCTCGTTGTTCCCCCCATAACCCAAAGGCAACTCTTCGGCATCGATAATTTCCAACAGCTTCGCCTTCTGTTTTTCGCTCTTGGTCAGGACAAATAGCTTCTCCAGGGTCTGAGGATTTAATAAGGGTTTAATCCACGTCCACACTTGGCCGAACCACCGAGGGGTGTTGATTACGAACAATTTATGCCCTCTCGCTGGGTAATGCGTGCTGGTTAAGGAGATGGTTTGCTTGACAAATTTGATCACGTCGCCGACAACGCTCCAAATCCCCACCCCCTGCAAGTCCAGGATTGTAGTCAACCTGTCTTTCTGCGCCGAGCGAAGGAGGCGCATTTTTAACGAAGCCACAGATGAAGCGAGCGAGCAAGAATGGTTGAGTAGGTTAGGTAAAGTAGCCATGTAAAAAAGCAATTTCGCACGGAGCTTCGCACTCTTCTGTCACAAGGCTCGCTCGCTTCGCTCGCTCACCTCAGTCGGACTGAACACTGTCCAAATGAACTCCATGCAGTACATGTAGTGCCACACTAGAGCCTTGATGCTCACTCCATTCTTTTTCATTTTACTGATATCAACTCCACCTGGGGGCCGAGCGAAGCAAGAGCCGAGCGAATATGGTTAGTTGGAGAGGTGGGAGAGTTTGTTTGGGTCTGTGCCACTCACCCGGCTTCTCAATATACACCATATTGCCCTTTCTGTCCCGACAATAAAAGCTCTGCGGATAGTATTTCCTAACAATATTGTACTTGACATGGGGAATTTCTTCCAAGATGGTGTCGACATTTTCCTCCTGTCGCCAGAGCAGCGTCACCCTCCACCTTTCCAGCGCCTTGTCTTTGTCGTGATCCTCCGCGATTAGGAACCGCTCCGGCAATGGTGGCAGTCCCGTCAATGGGTCGATGGCGCCGTACTGTGTAGGGTGTGGGGTGGGGAAGCGAGCGGTTAGTTATTTTCCTTTCCCCTCTCACTCTCCTCACTCTCATCACTCTCCTCACTCTCCTCACTCTCCTCACTCTCCTCACTCTCCTCACTCTCCTCTCACCTTGTCCGGGTACACAGTCCCATTATTCTTCTGCCTGCTCTTTCTGGCCTCCCCCGCTTCCCCCGTTTCCCAGCCAAGCAATACTGCCACGAATGGAACTTGAGAAGTTTGGGGAGGCGACCGTTTCTTTTTGAAGAACAGGACGTACAGGGGAACCAGGTTGCACAGCGCGCCGGCAATTGTCGCCACCACTAGTGCTTGCGTGCTCCACATGGTTGTAACTAATTTAGTTTTGTCCGCCACCAAAACCACCTCTTTCTTCATGAAAACTAAGTAGTAGGTCAGCGAGGCAATTATCCCAACAACAAAGGTCAGGGAAAATAAATATCGCCCCACCATTTCCCTTTTCTTCTTCAGCTTCAGCTCGATCTCCTCCTTGCTCATACCGTAAGACTCGAATTGGACCAAAAGCCTCGCCGGTTCCAGCGCGTTGCCGACCTCCACCCAAACTTCCTCCCCAATACTCCCTGTAATATGCTGCTGCGAGAAGATTGCGTAACTGCCATCGCTCAGCGTGATACTGCACAGCGGCTGCGTTTCTGTCAGCTCCACACCGCCGATCGGAACGCTCATCTCAATCTCCTCCCCCCAACCGATGTTGTGGTGCGTGTGCATGCTAAAGTTCGCCGCGTACGAAAACGTAGCGACGCTGAAAATTGTTGGGGGCGCTCGGTGGATTTTAAAATTGAGGCTCGTTCCGATCTTCTCGCAGGTCAAGTACCCCCCGAGAACGTTGGAAGTTTTTCGTTTGTAGTTGCTAATGCTGTTTCCCACTTGTTGCTTGGCTTTGGCCGCTCTAGTCACAACTAGCTGAACATCCTGATCGCCGTAGCACACCGGCAACGTTCCGACATTTATGCGGTTCTCCACCAAACTCTTCCTCATGGGAGAAACCTTGTTAAGGCGTGGCGAATCGTTTCGGAAACTTTGCGGGGATGGGGATGGGGATGGGGATGGGGATGGGGATGGGGATGAAGATGAAGATGAAGATGAAGATGAAGATAGGGAAGGGGTTGGGGATGCGGATCTGAATGTCAAACACAGCTCGCCAATTGCCCCGTGGTGGCTGAAACCACAGTAGTTGGTGCTCAACGGGCCCGATGTGTGGTTCCAGGTCATGCCATTGTCGTCCAACAAAATGAACTCTTCGCCAAAACGACAAACATCCCCATCCTGCTTTACACCATCAGGGTCGACGACATAGAAGTGAGATTCGTGGTACAGCGTCTCCTTGCTCGGTCCAGCAGGTGACAAGATCGCGAATTGAGTTTCTTTTCCATTGGTGATGTAGCCTTCCTCACTTTTAACACCCTTCCTGCATCTATAGTAATAACCCTGAAGCACGAGCGAACCAAGCGAGCCAAACGAATTGGGTGAGTTAGCTGTATTCTCGTCTTCCAAAAGGCTCGCTCGCTTCGCTAGCTCACAACGTAGCCCCCATTCAAGCCATCATCACCCTTCAAATAAGATGATTCGCTCCAAAGCCGGATTTTATCACCAAATTTGACCTGCTTTGACTGCAGCGGGCCATCCAAGTCCACCAACCCGCTCCAAGCATGCAGCCCCACATTCAAACTTGTCAAGCTGTTGGTAGAATCTGAAGGCGAAAGCAGTGACAGTCGCCGTAATGAGTTGGAGAATTTATTTAAAGGGCTTTTCGGATTTTTTGTGGTTTCGAATTGCATATAAGAAGTGTGTACCAAAGGCACAATTGTGACAAAGCCGAAATTTGAGATTTGCAAAGTTTTTTTTTTTTCCTCGATTTTTTGGGACGGTTTTCGCTGCTGGGGCCAACTCTTGATAGCGCCCAACTTCACATATACAGACACACCCTTTAAAAAAGATGGCAGACATCAGCTCCCGCATTGCGAGTGCGAAGAAAGAGGTAAGAGCCCAAAAATTTATGAACCACCCCTTCACACACGACAACCGAAGCCAAGATTTTGGTTGTTGAAAGTAGTTGCCGGGGGGGGGGGGGGGGGGGGGGGGGGGGGGGGGGGGGGGGGGCGCGGGGGCGGCGCGCGCGCGCCGCCCCCCGCCCCCGGGCGCGCG
>Ga0302116_1001082_pt1 | contig 16580 bp, 9 predicted proteins | sample AG5_SCM_MG_FD_203124 | JGI IMG/M metagenome (GOLD analysis project Ga0302116, IMG submission 203124) | Marine microbial communities from Western Arctic Ocean, Canada - AG5_SCM | ecosystem: Environmental > Aquatic > Marine > Oceanic | place: Canada: Western Arctic Ocean | collected 2017-10-01 | reverse complement strand
TCGAAAAGGCGGTGACGAGCAGGGCGTTGGGTTTGTGCACTTGTATTTACGTGGGCGTCGGGACGGTGGCGTTCGCGCTGTTTGGGGATGGAACCCACGCGGACGTGTTGGTTGACTTTCGGCGTAACACCGCGCTGGACCAGGCGGTGGTGAAGGGCGGGTACGTGGTATCGTTGGCGCTGACGTATCCCGTGTTGTTCTGCGTGATGCGTGAAGTCATCGTCGAAATTTGGGAAGACTTCGCGGATCGGTCCAAGGATAGATCGAACGCAGTCACGGGGTCCACCGCGGTGTCCTCCCACGCATCGTCGGTGGATGAGGCGACGTCGGACGAGCTCCGCGAGCACCTGCTCACGGACGGCGGCGCGGAGGAGGATGCGAATTTGGGCGGCGCGGGGGAGGACGCCGGTTTGGGCGGGGGGGCGAACGCAGGGACGGATGGCGACGACGAAAACGCGAATCGGATTCCGATGCGCGACTCGCTCGTCTCACTCCGGGATCCCGAGGAGTGCGCGTGGCGACTGAGCCGGCCCGCGCACGTCGTTCTCACCCTCTCCATCATCGCGGTGCAGTTCCTACTGGCCATCGTCACCCCGAATATCGAGGTTGCGCTCGGGTTCATGGGATCGACGTTGTCGGTGTTCGTCGCGTTCATCGCGCCGGCGCTCATCGCTCGTGGCGCCGCGATCGAGGCGGGCGTGTCCACGGGCGTGTCCACGGCTGTGCTCGCGTTTGGGTTCGCGGTGGGCGCGTCGGGTCTGACGGTGGCCACGTGGAACGCGGTGTCGCCACCGAAGTGATACTTTTAATTGTAAAAAAATGTGAACCAGTCACTGCGCCGGATATTTCCGTTGACCAGGTCTCCCAAGCGACAGTGCCGCAGGGCGCAGGGCACGCGAAGAGTATCCAGCGTCCACATGCCCGAGGAACCCCCGCCGCGGCCACCCCCACGGGGCGGGTCCATCCTGAGCGACACCGACGGCGAAGGGAGCGACGACGACGACCTCCGCCTCTACGGGGATGCCGACTCGGCATCGACACCGAACGTCGCGATGCCTCACGCTGACCCGGACTCCGACGATGACACCGCGGTGGACGACGCGGCTCTCGACGCGCAGATCGAGGCGTTGCGTCACCAGATCGCCGCGGGGCGACTCACACCGTCCGCGGCATCCAACGCGGACGCTGACGAAACGCATGAGCCCGAGCAGGAGGGTCCGCCGGATCCCGTGAACGAGCTGCTGACGAGCGAACGATGGGGCGCGGGTCGTCTCGCCGCCGCGGACGACGACACCCTCGACGCGCTCATCGACCGGCTCGCCAAGTCGCGACCGATGGAAGACCCAATGTCCCAGCTCGAGCGCGAGGAGGCCGCCGCGCGCCGCATGAAGGTCCAGACCGACCTCATGCGGTACCTCCACGAGCTGCGAAGACGCGCCGAGGTTGACTTCCCGCCCGACTTTGCCGAGCTCGTCGAGGAGCTCGTGGCCAACGCGACGAAGCGCGACGAGCAGCTCCGCGCGGTGGGACTCAGGGGTAGGGCCGAGGGTGCCGAGGGTGCCGAGGGTGCCGAGGCTGGAACGTCAAAGATGCCCAACCCGTGGACCAACCAGGAACCCGGCCTCGACATGATCGCGACGGAGGATCTCGACCCGAAGATCAGAGCCGGCCTCGAGAAGATCCGAAAGTACGACGAGATGCTCCTGGCGAAGGAAGCCGAGCAACGGATGGTGGAGCAGGAGACACTGGACCGAGGTGGGGACCCGAACGAGGATGGTGAAGACGACGGCAAGGAGAAGGAGAAGGACGGCGACGGATCCAACAAAGATGAATCCGACGACGACGACAAGCAGGCGAGACTCGCGCGCCGACGCAAGCGACGGCTTCGTAAGATCGCCCGCCTGCGACGGACACTACGCGGGGAGGACGCGGAAGACATGGGCGGCGCCGCGGCGAGGAACGCGGCGGCCGTCGCGGGCGTCGACCGCATCAAGAAACTGTCCGAGGAGGAGGACGCCCTAGCCGAGCGCCTCCTCGCCGAATTCTCTCGCGACGAGGAAGCCGCCGCCTCGGTCGTCGAATCATCCGCGTTCAGCGTCAAGTCCGGCGCCACGAACGCGACGGACACCACGTCGCACAACCCTTTCGCGGTGCCGTCCACGCTGTCGCTGCTCGCGAGCATCAACCACCCGGGCACCGGCGGAGCGGGCGGGTTGAACCAAGTCGGGGAGTCACCAAACGACGAGGAGACGAGGCGGCTGGCGGAGATTGAGCGCGCGCTGGGTGAGTTCAAGTCGACCGACGACAGGACGGACGCGTTCGTGTCCATGACCACGCAGATGAGGATGGGGGCTGGGTCGCCCGGGGTCGGCGTCGGTTTAAGTTACGCGGGGGGCGGTGAGTCACCGGGGGATGACTCAGTCGCGGTTTCGGAGCGGCCGCTCTCGGCGGCGACCGGGGTGTCCGGCGCGTCACCGGCGCCGAGCAGCGCGAGCGCGTTCGCGCGGCGGCATGGGCTCGTGGTCGGCGACGCGGAGAAGGAGAACGCGGGTGGGGGCGGTAGCGCCTACCTGGAGAGCGCGAGGGAGGAGCGGGAGTTGAAGGAGGTTTCCGAGGAGGTGGATTTAAGGCTCCGGCGGATGAAGACGAAAGGGGAGTTTCCGGCGCGGCTCACCCCCGAGGAGATGCGCGCGTTGGTGGACGAGTGCAGGAGCGAGCAGGGCGCGTGACCGGTATCCGTAGTAGCGCGCGGGTTGGACGATAGTCTACGTGTTAATCGAACAACGGTTTCAACCGAATGCAAGAAATTACACCTCAAGTTGCGCGAGTTTCTCTCACTTCCTGATGAGGGTGAGCTCATCTCAGTACATTTTCCCCATCATGCCCCCGGAACTTTCGGCAGCCTTGGAGTTCATCGCCAAACCTCGGTCCAGCACGTACCCAACCTGGTGCGGCTTGAGGGTCATGTACTTGCCGATGGGCAGCTCGCTCGGCATGCGCAGCCCGCCCACCCGCACCCGCTTCAGCTTCTTCACGTCCAACCCCGCGTTCGCGGACAGCACGCGCACCTCCCGGTTACGCCCATCCACCACGTCCACGAGGACCCTGTTCGCGGGTCCCCCGTCTCGCGCGCCCTCCATCGTCTCCACCCGCAGCGGCGTCACGTGCACGCCGTCAACGTCGCATCCTTCGCCCATCTTCTTGATTTGCGCCTTGGTCGGCCTCGTGGACGCGGTGACGATGTAGGACTTGGCGATCTCCGAGGACGGGTGCGCGACGCGTTGGCACCACTGACCGTCGGTGGTGACCAGGAGCATGCCGGTGGTGTTGACGTCGAGGCGGCCGACCGTGAAGAGCCGCGGGGGCAACTTGTTCTTGTGCTTCTTCTTCCACCCCTCGCGCCAGTCGTCGAAGAGGTCGAGGACGAGTTTGTCCTGGTCCCGCGCGCGTGCACCCGCGCCAGCCGCCTTGTTACTGCAGAGGTACCCTTTCGGTTTGTGGAGCAGAAAGTAGAGGTGGCCGGCTTCTCCCAGCGATTCCACGCCCCCCTGGACAACTTTGCCGTCGACGGAGATTACGTCGCGCGACGTGGACACCGCGTGCTGGGGCACGGTGACGGTCACGCCGTTGACTTGCACGCGCCCGGCGAAGATGAGGTCCTCGGACGCGCGCCTGGACGCCACGCCGAGCTGCGCGAGCGCCTTGGAGAGCCTCTGTCCCTCGTTCTGCCGCCGTTCCTTGAGCGCCCTGGCGTCGAGCGCGTCTTCGCCGTTGAAGCGCTTCTTGACCGGCCGCGGGCCCTGGCGCTTCTGCGTCGGGGGCGGGTACGACGGCTTGGAATCCGGGAGGAATCCCCCGCCGCCGCTGGAGGAATCCCCCGCTGGAGGATAGTACTTCGACGCGTTGCAAACCGTCGCCGACGTCGACGCGTCACGCGCGTACCACGACGGCCATCGACAATTGGATTCCGTCCCGCTCGAGCGCCCCTCGCCGCGTGCCCGGGCGCATCGCGTGTGTGCGACCGCCGCGCGGCGGGTTGACGCGCCGCCCGCGCCCTTGAGCGCGACCGCGGCGGTGAACCGCGACGCGAGTTGCGCCAGATGCAGCGCCGCGCAGTGCATCGCGCGAAGAGGTAGTGAAACTCCGCGACACCGCCGCCGCTTTTTCATCATCAAAGGTCACCCAAAAAGCATCGGATCCCTCACTGGTGTCTGCGAGGCTGGTCAATACCGGCGATGACGAAGCTGGTCAAGACCGGGCGCAAACCCGGGGGCGGGCTAGCACCCAAGGGCGGCGTCAGTAAGGGCCGCGGCGGGAGCGACAACGCCAAATCGTCGCAACCGCCCCGCAAGAACAGCGGCGCGTGGAAGGAGGAGTTTGCCGAAAAGTTCAAGTTCAAGACCAAGCGCGCGGGCAAGGCGGTGAAGGAGCGGAGCGAGCGCAAGGGCATCCCGGACTTCCTCAAGCCCCAGGAGAAGGGTGAGAAGCTCACGCCCAAGCAGGTGGGAAAGATGGTCGGCGTGGTGCTGCAGCCGGTCAAGGCAAAGTACGGCGGTCAGGGATTCGCGAAGCCGTCCTACTTCATCAACGGCGCCGCGCCCGACTTCAAGGAGAAGCTCGACGAGCTCTTCGACGAGCACATCGACGGCTTCAGTGGCAAGTCGTTTCGAAAGATGGGAAAGAAACAGGAGAACGCGGGGATGCTGTGGAAGCAGCGGCTCAAGGCCAAGGCGGAGGCGGAAGGCACCATCGTCACCGGCAGAAAGAAAAAGGAAAAGGACGTCGTCGCCGCCGTCGCGGTCGACGCCGACGAGGGCGACGAAAAACTCGTGGCGCAGGGGGGCGTGAACTGGAAAAGGAAAGAGAAGGCCGCGCCCGAGGCGACGACGGACGGCGATGTGCGCGATGTCGATAAGAGCGAGGCGCCGAGGGGCGCGAGCGGCGGTTTGAGTCGAAAGCAGCGGACAAAGGCGGCTCAGATGGGGATGACGCCCGAGGCGTACCTGGATTGGATGCAGCGGGGCAAGGTGCGAGTGACGGTGGACACGGACGCGAGGAACAGCGCCATAGAGGCGTACCGCGCGATGCAGAAGGCGAAGCTTCAGAAGGCGAACCCGCGAGGCAGGCGGTGACGAGTAAGTAAGTCTGTAGCACTAACAGTTAAAATAATCAACTTGACAACTGCCGGCGGGCAGGGCGGCTTAATACAGGCACCAAAACAACACAGAACGCGCGACTCGTACTCGTACGTCACGTCCTACTCCGATTTCTTTGCTTCCTCCTCTGCAGCGGCAGCACGTAGCTTGGACGGCGCGAGGGGCCCGTCGAAGAAGTGATGCCGGAGCCCAAACGCCAGCCGCGAAATATTGAACACGAAGAAACATCCCCACACGCCCTCCACCGTCGATCCCCACACCTTCAGCGCCCCGAGCATCAGCGCCGTGGACACGCACATACCCCCCGCGAGCCTCGCGAACGCCTGGTGCCCCTGCATCAAGCCCTCCGCGACGAACACCAGCCCGTTGAGCGGCATCTGCATCGCGCCGATCATCACGGGCCCTCGCGCCATCGCCTGAACATTCTCCAGCGGCGTGAAGAACTTGAGCCCGGGCAGCAAACACAGCTGCACGCACGCCAGGAACGTACCGAGCAGGACCCCCCACACCAACAGGCGATCCGCGCATACCTTCGCCTGCGCCTGGCCCCCCTCCCCTTTCGCCGCGTTGAGCTTCTGCGGGATGAGGATGGAGGCGAGCGTGGACAGCGCGAGGACCGCGATGAGGCACAGCTGGAACATCTGCGCCGATACCGTGTGCGCCGCCGCGGCTGTTCCGGTGGCGTCCATCTGTAAGATGGCCCGCATCACCGCGAGGAACGTTATGTTCTGCGCGATTGAACGCATCTGCACCGCCGCGCCGCCAACCATCAACTTCCCGATGTTCCCCCAGCTCGGCACCGCGATCAAGGACCCGAGCGTGATGATCCCTTTCTTCATCATCGCGCGAATGTACAGCGTGAAGGACGTCACCTCGGACGCGGACGTGGCGATCGCGGCGCCCGCCACGCCCATCGCCTTGACCGCCCCGCCGCCGAAGATGAGGATGGGATCCAACAGTAAGTTGACCATCTGGCTCACCAGCGTGATCTTCATCGGTGTGGTGACGTCCAGGGTACCCCTGAACGCGGCGAACCCGACGGTGGAGACGATCGCGGGGACGAATGTGAGCGCGCGCCAGCCGATGTAAGGCGCGGCGGCGGCGGCGGTTTCCGACCCGGGGACCACGCCGACCACTTGTAAGCTCGCGGCTTGGAACACCGTGAGCAGCACCATCCCGAAGACGCCCACTAAGGACGCGACGAATATGGCCTCACCGGTGGCGCGCTGGACCTCCTTCGTGTCCCCGGACGCCGCGGCTTTGGCGACGACGGGCGCGATGATTGACGGGACGAATGAGATTATCCAAAACGCGGATTGAAACACCTGGTTCGCGGCGCCTTGCGCGGCGAGAGCGACGGTGCTGCCCATGCGCCCGACCCAGAAGACGTCGACGGCGCCCACGAATGGGATGATGAGGAAGTTGAGCATCGCCGGGACGAAGAGCTTCATGATCTGCTTGTCCAGAGCGTCGTTCGCCGGCATGGCATCGGCCCAGTAGGATGCGAAGGTTTTGTTCATCGCACCCGCGTTCCCTTCGCCGTCACGTTCCGTGGCCTCGGCGATGACGGCGACGCTCGTGGTGGTCTCGGTGCGCTTCGCGTCGCCATCGCCGAAGGAGTAGAGCACCACCTCGCCGCTCGAGGCTGCGCCGGGAACGACGCACCGGACGGAGGGACGCGTCGAGGCGAGCGATCTCCGGGCAGTAGTGACGTGGCTCGCAGCCTGGCAGCCGTCGACGCCGCGACGCGACCGGAGGGCGACGCCGACGCGCGAGACGCGCGCGCTCGCGACTCCACTCGCGGCGATACCGGACATGGCCGACGCGAGTCGCGAAGGGGCGAGTCTTGCGTTTGGTGTCAGTCGGATGTGGCACGGAAGGATGTGTCCGGTTGTGCCGATTATCCAAAACGCAGCGATGAAAGTTGGAGTTTTGACAGATTTGTTACAACTCGGCGGCTATGTACACGCGAGCGTGCGTGAGTTTATGTGTGTACTAAGAGTTAATCATCGGACTTGGGACTTGCCCTTGGCCCACGCCCTCTTCCCCACCGTCGCCCCGGTCGCCACCACGTTGAAGAACACGCCTGCGATGAAGAAGGCGCCGAAGAGCTCCGAGTCGATGACGGGAACGCCGGTTTCCAGGTTGAGCTGCTCCAAAGGGCCTTGACTCGTCACCGCCTCACCCACGAGCGCGAACGCGAACCCCATCATGGCCAGCCTGCCGTTGAACAGCTCGTACGGCTTCTGCTCCTGGACCTGGAGGTTCAGCGCGTCCCGCACGGACTCGAGCATGACGCCGACTCGTTCCCCGTTGGCTTTCAACGATTCTCGCTTGTTCTTCTTGCTGGAGTAGGTGCGCACCGGGGACGATAGGCCTTGCTGCACGGCGAGGATGAACGCGGCGGCGAGGCAGAGCCACACGATGAACACGCTCTCCACGTAGATGCCGCCGACCTCGAGGATGTCCTTCGCCACCGTCGCCGGGTTGATGTGGTTCAGGAGAAACATCTGCTCGTCCCGGAGCTGCTCCACCGGGCCTTCTCCGCGGGTCACGACGTCGCCGACGGTGGTGAAGAAGAAGCCCACCATGGCGGCGCGGCCGAGCTTCATCTCCAGGTCCTGGTTCTCCGCGGTCGCGAGCGGGTTGCCGTCGGTGAAGCCCTCGTCGGGGTGCGCCACTCGAACCCGCTGGGCGTCGCCCCGCCTGCACCCGATGCGAGCATCCTCGAAGCGGCGCGTTGGTGCGACCGAGGCGGCGCGGCGGGTGCGGCGGGTCGCCGGGAGGGCGGACGCGCGGACGAGGCCGACGGGTGCGATGCTGACGGACGCTGCGGACATCTTTCACGAACGCTCGGAGGTACCACCGGAGGCGCGTGTGGCGTGTGGCGCTCGCCAACCGCGTGAGTTTTGTTCCCTTGGCGGGCGCACTTTTCAGCGCCTCAGCCACAATTTTTTTCGACAAAGCCGACGTGGCCGCCTGTGGAGCCTTCATTTCCCTGACTGAACCTCATACGAGCCTCCTCAGCGACGCTCGGCACTCGACGCTCTCGACCTCCCCGACCGCCACAGTCGACCGCGTCCACGCGACAGGCCGAAGAGTCCACACAAACACCGACGAAATGTCCGCGTTCACAATCACCTCCGCGCCCGTCGTCCGCGCTGCCGCGGGTGCCCGCGCCTCGAAGCGCTCCACCGCGAACGCCACCCTCCGCGCGGCCCCCGCCGGCAAGATTTCCACCGGAAAGTCCGCCGCGCTCCGCCAACGGAAGAACCGCGCCGTCTCCCTCGTCGTTCGCGCCGAGGCCGAGGCCGAGACCTCCGCGCCCGCCGCCGAGACTCTCCCCCCCGTCCCGGGCAGCTTCTCCAAGATCTGCGACGCCGACGCTCTCCCGAGGGGCACACGCAAGAAGGTCACCGCGCTCGGCAAGGCGATGCTCTTGTTCTGGTACAAAGACTCCATGGTCGCCATCGAGGCCAGGTCCCCGGCGGAGGGTGCGTTCTCCGAGGGATTCGAGAACGCGAGGCTCACCCAGGACGGCTGCATCGTCTGCCCGTCCACGCAGAGCACCTTCGACTTGAAGACGGGCGAGATCAAGGACTGGTACCCCGACAACCCGGTACTCAAAAGGCTCACGCCCATCGAAACCTGCCGCCCCATGGAGGTCTTCCCGTGCCTCGCCAGGCCCGACGGCGTGTACGTCGACGTCAAGAACGGCAGCCTCGGCCCCGACTTCGTCGCCCCCGCCACCAAGGGCGGGTCCAACACCTCTTTGGAGAACAACAACGTGTACGCGGTGGAGCCCCAGATGGTGGTGGTGGGAGCCGACGGGAAGGAGATCGCCGTCGACGCCGAAGGGGAATCCGGCATGTCCAAGATGGACCCCGGCACGCTCGCCATCTCCATCGCGGGCGTCGCGGCGTTGGCGCTGGGTGGCAGCGCCGTGTGCGTGTTCTACGAGCAATACGTCGGCCTCGGGCTGTTCTGGCTGGTGGGCTTTGGCATCGCCGCGAAGGTTGGACTGGAAGCAACCGGCGCGCTCGAGGAGGATGCGTGAATGACGTCGAGTGAATGAATGACGGTGAATGTGAGGAGGGTGTTTTTGTGGAACCTCGAGCGGGTATAGGGCTCGGGGTTCGGGCGTCGGCTCTTCTCGCGTCTATTAGGCGCCGCGAGGAGGTCGGTTGTATGTTGGTACCTGACGTGACTTGGGTTTTTCTTAGCGCTTGCTGCTTGTTTGGTTAAAAATCAATCCTGAAAATATTTTGACTATTCTGACCAAATTGAAAGCGGTTTGAAAGCCAAAACGTTTTGAAAGTAGGCGATTGATCGATTGAAAGCGTGTCGATTTGAAAGTAAAATCTAGGTAGTGAGAGGATAAATGAGGATAAATGATACCTGAAGATGACTTTTTTTAACTCGAGAATAAACCGTGAGAAAGTGCCGGACAAAACGCGGCAATACTTTTGTCCCACATGACTACCCACCAGTTAAAATACGACGCCTCGTTTATTTGGTCCTTCTCGAAAAAATGGGGTGTTGAAAATGCCGCGGCGTTTCGCACCGAGGACACAACACCGATGAGCGAGTCCGCGCCCCTGCTGACGCCTCGCGAGGGCGCCGATGCGCCCTCGCGTCGCGTGCGCATCGTGCGCGTTATCGGCGCGAGCCTCCTCGCCGCCGGCGCCGTCGTCGCAGTCGCCGGCGCCTTCCCCGGAGGGAGGGACGCCGTCGCGCTCCTCCGATCTGGCCAAATGCCGTCGGTTTCTCCAGCCCCACGCGCGGCGCGCCTCGGGGACGGGCGGTGGGAGGAGCTCCAGCAGGCGCAGGAGCTCATGATGGCGCAGGAGCAGCAGCAGATTCAGGCGGACGCGCAGGTCGCCGCGGTGGACCAGGCCTCGTTCGAGGATCGCGAGGCTGCCGTCGCGCACGCGGGCCCCGGCGAGCTCGCGTCCGACGCCGCGGGATCCTCCGAGATTTCCGATGGGACCGCGCCGTCGGAGACCGCGACCTCCACCTCCGCGTCCACGACCTCCACCTCCACCTCCACGACCGCGACTTCCGCGTCCACGACCGCGACCTCCGCGTCCGCCGCGCCGTCCGGCCCGTACCCCATGGCCGACCCGAACGAAGGCGGCGGCCCCGTCTTCGTCCACATCCCCAAGAACGGCGGCACGTCCGTCGAGCTCCTGGGCGCGTACTACGGCCGCAGGCTCGGCATGTGCGCGGCGAAGGATTCCGAGGAGTGGGAGGGCGCGCTGGGTTACGAGACGATCCCGGGGTTCAAGTGCAACGTGTGGCACAGGCCGCCGCTGCCGCCCGCGACGGGCGAGCAAGAAGGCGACCTCTTCGACCCGGCCGTCTCGCTGGGCAAGATCGCCAATTCCTTCTGCATGTCTCGCAACCCGTACGAGCGCCTGGCGTCGATATACAGGTACAAGAGCGGGCTCTACCCCGACAAGTTCGCCCCCACGTGCGAATCCTTCGGCGGGTTCCTCGATAAGCACTTCCAGAAGCTCGTCACTAACCAGCTGCTGCGGTGCGTGCACACCGGCGAGTTTCACCCGTCGGAGTGCGAATACCACGTGAGAGCCGACATGGCCAAATCCGAGGCGGACATGGGCGACATCGAGCAGTTATCTTCCTACTCGGACGAGGACTGCCACTTCCTGCCCCAGTCTCTGTACACGCGCGCGTGCGAGCACGTGTTCAAGGCTGAGGACTACGACGAGCAGGTGATGCCCTTCTTGAAGACGCAGTTTGCCAAATTCGCCGCCGCGACGGCGCAAGCGGCGGGGAGCGAACAGAGCGCCGAGGCTTCCCTCGGCGCCGCCCACGACGAGGTGGCGTCCATGGGCGACTACAAGACGGACTGGTGGTGGAACCACGTGGGCAAGTACCAGGGAGTCAAAGGGAAGAAGAAGGAAGGCTCGAAGATTGAATCGGAATCCGCCGCGGTGGGCGCGAACGTCGAAGATGCCGATGAAACCCCCGCCGAGACGGACTCTGCTGAGACCCCTGTGACAAACTCCCAGGTCCCCGTGACGTCGTGCACGTGGGCCGACGTGTCCGCCGAGACGATCGAGCACATCAAGTTTGCCTACGGCGACGATTTCGAGTCCCTCGGGTACTCCCCCGAGCCCCCGCCGGGTCCGCTGGATCTCGCCGGCAAGGACAACTCCGACGCGATGGCATCCCTGGGCTTCGCCCCGGACGTCGTCGAGTCGCGGAAGTCGTCTTCGAAGGTGCCGAGGAAGGCTAGGCTCGGCGCCGTGTCGGACCGCCAGGCTATGGAGGCTAGGTACGAGGCTAGGCGGACGCAGGAGCGCGACGCGAATGCGTTTTTCTCCGCGTGGCTCGACGAGGATGAACACGTTGAACACGTTGAACACGTTGTGGCCAGCGCGCAGCTCGGCGCGGCGCCAACGAGGCTTCAGCAGCAGCAGCCGCAGCAGCAGGAGGCGCGGGGGACGCGCGGCGGCGATCTCTCTAACCCGGTGCAGGAGGCTCTCGCGGACCCCGACTCGATCGGGTCCGGGAGCGGGAACGGGAAGGGTGCCTGGTGGCAGGGTATCTGGCACGGCGGCTGGAAGCAGGGGAACGACGGCGGCGACGAGGCCCTGGGCGAAGCGGAGCCCCGGGAGCCCCGAGGCCAGCAGCCACGTCAGCAGCAGCAGCCACGTCAGCAGCAGCAGCCCCATCAGCAGCAGCAGCCACGTCAGCAGCAGCAGCCACGTTCGCAGCAGCAGCCACGTTCGCAGCAGAGGAGAGGAGCCCCCGTGATCGAGGAGGAGACACCCGCCGTGATCTTGGAGGAGACACCCGCGGTCGAACAGGAGCCCACCCTCGCGAAGCAGGAACCCACCGAGGCGCAGAAGGCGTGGTGGGTGGCGCACCACGGCGGCGTCGACGACGGCGGCGGCGACACCCGCCTCGACACCCGCCGCGGCGCCCCAGTCCCCGAGACCTTACCCGAGGGCGACACCCGCGTCATGCCCGAGTCCACCGCCGCCTCGTCCACCGAGTCCACCCACGGGTTTAATCCCCGGTCCGACGCGGACTCGGACGTGGACGCGGTGACCATGAAGCGCCTGGAGGAGGCTGCCGTCGCGTGCTCCGCGGCGTTTCCCAAAAAGGGCAAATCCGACTTTCCCGAAATTATCAAGTCGCACCTCCTCGAGATGCACCGCAAGCTCAACGACGGCGCCGCTCCTTCATCCACCGTCCCCGCCACCGTGCCCACGAACACCGTGGGTACCGGCGAGACCACCGCGCCGCCCGACACCGTGACCGACGCCGAGGTTGAGACGCAGGCGGGCGCCTCCTCCTCCGTGTCTGACGAGGAAAAGGCAATCGCGGCGGAGGACGCCGCGGTGGCCAAGGCGATGGAGGAGGAGTCCGCCGCGTACAACGTGCAGCCCGGGGTCCAGCCCGTCGACACCAGGGTCGACGGGGAGATCCAGGCGCAGCCGGAGACGGGAACCGCGGAGCCCGAGACGACGCAGGACCACTCGGGGAGTTACCCCGACGTTCAGCAGACGACTCCTCAGGAGACGACTTCCGAGACGACGACTACCGTTCCAGAGACCGTTCCGGAAACTGTTCCGGAAACTACCGCCGAGGCGGTGTCCGGTTCCGCGGATGACATGTCGGGCCTGCGCGAGGAGCTCAAGGCTGAGCTCAAGGCTGAGCTCAAGGAGCAGCTGAAGCAGGAGTTGATGGAGGACATGGTGAAGGAGGCCGGCGGCGGCGCCCCGCAGGGCGTCGTCGGCGCGGCGCGCAAGTAAAATACCTTCTAACTCTTAGCAGAGCACACGCCGCTCGAAGTCGATTCAACGGATGTACAAATCTTACAAACGACCGAGTCATCATCTCTTCCCGAACAGTCGCCAAGAACCCGCCAGTGCGCTCCCGATGCACGAGTGCACCGTCGCCGATATGGCGCACGGCACCGCCACCAGCGGGTCCGCGAAGTGCGCCGTCGCGAGAACAACCCCGAGAGCCGAATTTTGCATCCCGACTTCGATGCTCACCGTCCGCCTGTCCGGCTCGGGAAACCCGAACGCCGACGCCGCGCCGTATCCCAGCGCGAACCCGCAGGTATGCAACGTCGCCACCGCCGCGATGAGCGCGCCGCCCGCGCTGGCGATCGCGCCGGAGGACGACCCGATGATGCTGGAACAGATGAGAGCCACCGTGATCACCGCGACGAGCGGGCAAATCGGCAACACCTTCTTCACCGCGTCCGGGAACCACTTCTTGAGCGCCAGGCCCCCGAGGATGGGCAGCAGCACCACCTGGAGGGTACTGGCGAACAACCCGCCCGCGGGCACGGGCACTAAGGTCCCCGCCAACGTCTTCGTCATCACCGGAGTCAACGCGCACGCGAGAAAAGTGGACGCCGTCGTGAGCACCACGGAGAGAGCCACGTTGGCTTTACCGAGGTAGGTGACGAGGTTAGACGCGGTGCCCCCGGGGCAGCATCCGACTAAGATGAGCCCCACCGCGACGGGACGCGACACGGGGTAGAGCTTACCGATGATGAGTCCGAGCGTGGGCATGATGGTGTACTGCAGGGCGACTCCCAGCGCGACTTGCTTGGGTTTTTTGACGGCGTCGAGGAAATCGTCGATCTCGAGCGTGAGCCCCATGCCGAGCATGGTGACGGAGAGCGCGAGGGTGATGGCGGTGCCCTTGAACCACGTGACGAGCGACGGCGCGGTCATGCCGACGACGGCGCCGAGGAGGACCCACAGGGGAAACGCGTTCGTCGCCGCGTTCATCAACGCTAAGATGGGCGACGACGCTTCATCGGGGGACGATGAGGAGGAAGACGAGGAGGATACGGATGAGGATGAGGATGAGACGGGTGCTTTGGACCCGCCGTTCAGCTCGGGGACGCCGTACGCGGTGCCGTAGCTGTACCCATAGCTGAACCCGTACCCGTATCCGTACTGCACTTTGGCCCGGACTCGCATCGGGCCCCGGCGGTGGACGACGCTGCTGCGGTCGTCGACGGGACGGCGGCGTCGCGCGTCTCGCGACGACATCGACGGCGCGAGCGCGCGACGCGCGGCGAGGCGGCCGGCGGCGCGCGGCGAGGCGGTCGCCGCGAGGGGTGCGACGATGGACGACGCCATCGCGATACGCGCGCGGCGGGTGTGACCCGTGCCCGAGTCGGATGGTTCTGTTGTTAAGTGTTATCTGGAGGTTGTCGGTTCCAAGGGCTCATTGCTCATGTCGCGGCTCGTCGGGTACTCATCGCCGACACCCTCTTTCGTCGCGCCGAGCCGTTCCGACCGGAACATCCGCCGCGTCACCACCCGCCCCGTCCGCGCATCGTGGTTCCAAGACGCCGACATGTCCGCGCATGGTGCCGTACTCCCCGGACGTCTCGATCCCGGGCGCACCGCCGTCTTCGTCTGCGACGTCCAGGAGCGCTTCCGTCCCGTCATCCACGGGTTCGACCACTGCGTGCACGTCTCCTCGGTGATGATGCGCGCGGGTAAGATCCTCGGCATGCCCGCCGTCGTCACCGAGCAAAACCCCGAACGTCTGGGAGCCACCGTGGATGAGCTCCAGCCCCACCTCGACCCGAACGAGCCGGCGGTGGCGAAGAAGCTGTTCAGCATGGTGACGCCGGAGGTGGAAACGCGGCTTAATGGCATGAACAGGGACCAGGCCGTGTTGATTGGCCTGGAGTCGCACGTGTGCGTGTTTCAGACGGCGATGGACTTGATGGCGCGAGGGTGGGAGGTTCACGTGTTGGTCGACGGGGTGAGTTCGCAGCGAGTCGGGGATCGGGCGGCGGCGATGAGGCGGCTGGAGGCGTCGGGCGCGATGCTGAGCACGTCGGAGATGGCGCTGTTCGACCTTCTGAAGACGGCGGAGGCGGACAACTTCAAGGCGGTATCGGCGCTGGTCAGGGAGAAGCGACCCGAGCCGCCGTTGCCGTCGGTGTGACGAGGGACCCTCGAGAGTGTTAAATCAATTTCTTCAACAGTCTTTCAATCATGCGTGGCTGCGTACTTGTAATGTCCCCTCACTCTCAGAAGGAGAGCTCCTTGTACACCTTGTCGATGTCCATGCCCCACTTGTTCACGTACGCGTCCAGCAGCTTATCCGCCTGCGTCTGCCCGCTCGTGGCCATCTCCATCAAGCCGTCAACGAAGTTCTCCTCGTTGGCGCCCCGCCGAACCAAACCCTCCTTCGCGATGCGAACCATCTCAATCGCGATGTCCTGCACCGTTCCGTCCCTAAACTTCGTCTGAAGCCCATCTTTGGTGACCGCCACGCGTAGGTACTCGCGCTCCTCCGCGGTCCAGTCCGCCACCAGCGCCTCGGCGTCGTCCAACGCCTTTTCGTCGTAGAGCAAGCCGACCCACACGGATGGCAGCGCGCAGATGTTACCCCACGGTCCCCCGTCGGCTCCCCGCATCTCCATGTACCGCTTCAGCCGAACCTCCGGGAAGCACGTCGTGAGGTGCTGCTCCCAGTCGTCCAGCGTGGGGTACTCGTCTGGGAAGTCCGCCAGTTTCCCCTCCATGAAATCCCTGAACGATTGGCCGGTCACGTCGTGATAAATCCCGTCTCTGTACACAAAGTACATCGGCACGTCGAGGACGTACTCCGTGTATCGATCAAACCCGAACCCATCCTCGAAGACCCACTGAATGCTACCGGTCCTGTCCGGGTCGGTGTCCGTCCACACGTCGCTGCGCAGCGACTTTTGCCCGGATGGTTTACCGTCGCAGAAGGGTGAGTTGGCGAAGAGCGCGGTTGCGACTGGTTGCAGCGCCAGCGACGTGCGGAACTTGCGCACCATGTCCTCCTCGGACGAAAAGTCCAGGTTGACTTGGATGGTGCACGTCCTGAACATCATGTCCAGGCCTTTGTTTCCCCGCTTGGGCATGTACTGCTTCATGATCTTGTACCGTCCTTTTGGCATCACCGGCGTGTCGTCGACGGACCACTTGGGCTGGAACCCGAGCCCGAGGAATGAGACCCCGATCTCCTTCGCCGCGGTCTTGACCTGGTACAGGTGCGAGTGGACCTCGGCGCATGTCTGGTGGAGGTTAACGAGGGGCGCGCCGGAGAGTTCGAACTGGCCGCCGGGTTCGAGCGTGACGCTCTGGCCGTTCAGTTTGCAGCCGATGATGTTGCCTGATTCCATTATCGGTTCCCAGTCGAACCTGTCGACGAGCGCGTGTAGGAGCTTGCTGACGTGCGCGTCGTACTCCATCGGGCGGAGGTTCTCGAGCTGGTACCCGAACTTCTCGTGCTCGGTACCGATCCTGCGTGGGTGCATCGGGTGGTCGTGGTCAGCGTCGGGGTCGCATACGGTACGCTGGGGAAGGGGGCGTGGGGACCCATCGCTTTTTGCGGCCGCGAGGAGATAAGAACGGCTCGGAAAGCGAGAGCGAC
>Ga0302116_1001070_pt1 | contig 16698 bp, 11 predicted proteins | sample AG5_SCM_MG_FD_203124 | JGI IMG/M metagenome (GOLD analysis project Ga0302116, IMG submission 203124) | Marine microbial communities from Western Arctic Ocean, Canada - AG5_SCM | ecosystem: Environmental > Aquatic > Marine > Oceanic | place: Canada: Western Arctic Ocean | collected 2017-10-01 | reverse complement strand
CGGGATTGTACACGTGGTCGTCGGCGTAGTCGGGTGGAGCCGCCGACGCATCCCCCGGGACGATCGGCGACGTGTTCACGTCACCCGCGCGCGTCCTGCGGGATCCGCCCTGATCTGCGGTTGTTGTTGGTGGCGGGCTCGGGGTCTGCCGCCGCTTGGCGAACGCGGACCCGCGGGTGCGGCCCCGGCTTCGGGGCTGCCCGGGCTCATCCAGCCCGGGCGCCGCGGGCGGCGGGTCATCGTCGTCCGGGTCGCCGACGTGGACGTTGCGCCGCCGAACCATCGCGCCGGTGGGTGCCCTCTCGAGTGGCGAGACAGTTCGTTGCCTCGAGGGCTTCGGGCGGTTTTCGCCACGATCTCCAGAGTGAGATATTTTCACATCGTCGAAGGGGCGCGTCACTTTGGCGCGGCGCAGGAGACATGCAGCACGCGCGAAACTCGACCGGCGCGCTCGCCCGCGCGGCCCTCGCGGTTGGCGCGAGACCCGGTGTTGGCGCGGGTCCCGCCGGAACCGACGCGATGCTCGCCGCCGTGAGGGGCATCGGGCAGGTGGGGGTGCCAGAGAATTACGGGCAGGTGAAGGACGGGCCGGGGACCAAGTTCCTGGGTACCCCCGCAAACCACAGAGAGGTGCGCGCGCGATCGCGGTTTTCCAACTCATCATAACGCTTCCATCGTCGCGAACGGCGCCGCGAACGACTCGAACCCGGGAGCGCGTGCCATGGATCCGTCGTCGTCCGCCGCGTTGTTACGGAAAAGAGAGATCTCCGTTAGGGTTGCACTTTTTCACGTCATCCTCGCGACTGACCTCCCTGTGTTCCCCTCCCTTTCATCCATCCCATTCCGTACAGCTCCTGGAGAAGAGACCTCTGTCTCCCGACGTGCTCGACATCGACGGCTCCACCCACTACAAGTTCCCGATCGTCGCGCTCTCGTCAATCACCAACCGAGTCACGGGCTGCGTGCTCTCGGGCGCTGTGGCTTTCGGCGGGACTCTGTCCGCGGTGGGCGGACCTGAGGCGCTTCCGTATTTCATCGAGGGGTTCAAGTCCACGGTGCCGTTCTTGGTGTTTCCCACCAAGGCGCTCATCGGGTTCCCGTTCGTCTATCACACCCTAGGCGGGTTCCGGCACATGGTATGGGACAAGACTACGAACGGCATCGACAACGCGAGCGCCAGGGCTTCGTCCATCGGTCTGTTCGCGGCGTCCGGTGCGGTGACCGCGGCGCTGGCGTCCATGTCCTTCTAATCGGGGTTGGGTTGTAATTCAGTTTGTAATTGAGCTTCGCGTGCGTTCCCGTCACCCACCCACACGAGTCTAGTCACCCGTCTGCGAGTCACCAAAAAGCCAAAAAGCCAAAAAGCCAAACAGTTTGAACAAAAGCGAGTTTGAACCCGACCTGCCGACGCCACCTGGCCAGATTATGACTCGGCGCGACCTTTCGCGATTTCTAACGACTTCACAAACGTGGATACCGCCGTTGGAGCGGTCATAACCGAGCTTGTTACGCCCGGAGCACGAGCCTTGGGGAAACCTAAGGTGTTAAGCATCCAATACTCGTATCCATGTGCGCTGGACCTGACGCCGACGTGAGCGGCAAGGGCGCGCGCGCCCTCGACGGACGCACGCAGAGCGCGTTACCCGCGCTCGCCGGGAACCCGACGCCCCCCGCCCCACCGCCAAACCCCAGCCAAAACAACCCCGACGCGCGCGCCGGTAACGACCCCACCCGCGCGCGCCGATCCCCGCCCGAGCGCTCCGCCCTCACGGACGCGTACTCGTCGTTCCGCGCGAACGCGATATCGTCGCTGCCGGGGCGCGCGCGATGTTCCCCAGCCTCCACGCGTCCCCGCCGCCAGAGCCAAACGTCTCGGCTCGGGCTCGAGGAGGAGAGGGCCGCTTCTTCGGTTCAAAAAGGAGGAAAAAGTGGGCGCTCGCCTCGCGTCGACGGCGGCTCCGACTCGGACTCGCTCACGTTCGAGTGTCCCACCGACACGCCGCACAAGCGCAGGCGCGCGCGATCGCCGTCCGATACCGATACCGACGATGACGTCCGGTCCCCGCTCAAGCGACGCTCCGGCGCGCGGACGCTCACCGCGTCTCAGTACAAACCACCGCCGCGAGTCGACGAGACGACGACGCCTTTGAAAGACTTCGGAGCCGGGCACTGCTCCATGGACTTCGCGTCCTTGCTCAACATTCTCGACGACCCGAAGGACGGCGTATCGGCGGCCGCGGATGCGTCGCTCTCCAGGCAGAACTCGTGCTCGCTCGCGGACGATACGTGCATGGACGCGGACGTGGACCACCTGATGTGCGACGTGGTCTCCGACTGTCTGGACTCGAACCCGGACAGAAACGCCAGTCGCCGGATGGAGCCGGAGCCCTTCCCGTCGTTCAGCGTCTTTCAGCCGTTACCCGCGCCGGCGTTCGTCGGAAGCAAGGGACTCTCCGCTCGAGCCCAGCCGTTCATGCCGCCGGGTGCGGTTTCAATCGGAGCGCGCGGTTTGGTTTCGACGGTTTCGACGGTGACGGCGCCAAAGTTTCGAAGGCTGGGCCCGCCGGTGAGCCGCGAGCGAAGGAACCTGTGGGCTCTAGGCGAGGTGTTACCCTGTGCGGGGGAGGTGCTGTCGGTGCTTCAGCGTTGGAGAACGGTGCAGCAGACGATCGGCGTGCCGTACTGATGATGAGGGGGATACGACGGGTCCCAGGAATGAGTACGGGTGTACGCAACGGAGTTTTACGTTGTTTGGTTTTTTTTGGTAAAGTTGGGATTTCACGACAACGCGTTTGGCGGTGACGATAAGAGCGGCTGAGGACCCCCAGGGACGCGACAAAGCTTCACGTGTGTGTTGGGGGTCGCCTCGCTGTCATCGTAGCCTCGTGTTGTCGAGTGCACGTCTTGTAAAACGAATAAATGCGGTCAACGCGACCATTCGCGTGTCTCGTCGCCTTCGGCCTATCAAAACGCAGAATCCAGATCTTTTTGAGCGATATTCTTTTGCTGACTTGTCAACAACGCTGGTTTTTGGTAACATCCGCGCGGCCTCGCCACTGCTCACGCGCGGCGCCGACCCCGCACGCCCCCCACCGACCCCGCACGTCGCACACGAACGCCATGTTCGCCTCCATCGCGCAAACCCCCGCGCTGGCCACCGCCGGATCCACCGCGGCCGCCTCCAAGCCTCGACGGAATAACGGCACCGTCGCCTCCGCATCATCATCTTCCGGTTCGGGAGCCGATGCCGCCCGCGACGTGGTGAAGATGCCGGCCGCGTCCGCCGCGTCCCGCCGCGGTGTACTCTCCGGCCTCGCCGGCGCGCTCGTCGCCGGCGTCACGCTAACCTCCTCCCCGTCCCCAGCGGAGGCCAAGAAGGCCAACCGCCTGTCAGACCTCTCCCAGATCACCCTCTCGGAGTCCGCGCAGGCGTACCAGCAATCCACGCTCAACCTCATCGCGCAGACCAGCGCGCTGGTCCAGGGGCAGAATAAAGACGTCACCGGGTGGCTCGCGTCCTCCGACGAGTGGTACACCGGCGCCAAGTCCGCCTACTCACCAAAGTCACAAGGCCGATCCTTCCTCATGACCACCAAACTGGTCGCCTACCTCAAGAATTCATTCGCCACGTTAAACGACGCCGAGTTCGACCCGTCAGATCCGCCGTTCGACGTCGCCAAGACGGCGGAGTGGATCCAGTACGCGGAAGGGTTCACGTCCGGTACACTGGCGGGCGACGAGGCCAGGAGCGCGTTCGCCAAGGCCACCTGGGGTAACTACGACAAGAGCGCGCCGCTGAACAGGTTCGGGCTCTGCGCCTTTGGAGAGACGGGAGGAACCAAGGCGTTGGGTGTCAACTGCGACGGGTACTGAGGGAGCGTGCGTGTGGACACATAGACGACTAACTATTCTTTGCGTGCAATGAAGCGGTTGAATTACAAGCGTATAAACAGCAGCGGCGGCGTGCGAACCCGACGCCAGTCGAGTTCTCTCGCGTAAAAAATCAAATCAAATCCTTCCTCGTCCCACCCGTCCACTCGACTCAACGCCTGGAAGAACCCGGACCGAAGAACCCGGACCTCTCCAGCGCGTTGAGAAACTCCGCGGGCGCCGGTACACCAGGCAGCGGCGCGTTGAATCCCCGCAGGTCCTCCCTGCTTCGCTCCGCGAGCCTCTTACCGAGCTTGGTCGCGAAGTCGTTGCCCATGCGCCGCACTCCGGGCGCCACCGTCGGCGCGATGTCTTGCAGCGTGGCCAAAAGCCGTCTCGCCTCCTCCGGGGTGAGGTTGGCGGTCATCCCGCCAGGGGGCGCGGCCTGCGCCTGCTCGAGTCGCTTGGCGAACTCCGGCGCGACGAGCTCGGCGATGGACCGCAGGAGCGCGAGGTTCCTTTTATCGTCCAAGGTGAGCTTCACGCCATCCCTGTTCGAGCCGGCGACGAGGGAGAGGAGGATGGGGATGTTCACGCCGGGGATGAGCGCGAGGGGCGGGGCGATGAGCCCGAGGCCCGCGGCGATGGGCGCGCCCGCGCCGAGCGCGCGCCAGCCCTGCGACGCCGCGTTCCTGGCGAGCGAATCCGCCGCCCGCACCGCCTCCTCCACCAGAATCTCCTGCAGGTAATTTCCCTCGGCGCTAAACACCAACGCCAACGCGTCTCGCGTCGCCGCGTCGACCTCCGCCTGGGTCTTACCCTCGGCACCCGAGTCGGCACCCGAGTCGGCACCCGAGGCGGCATCCTTGGCCCTGAGCGCCGCGGCAGCCTCCGCGGCGACGGCTTCGGTCTCGCCGAGGTTGTTGGTGAACTCGGAGAAACCCGCGGCGATGTCCCGCACTCGCGACACCTTGAGCCTGTCACCGCCGCCGTAGACGAACGACTGAAGCGCGGCGCGCATGCGCGGGGAATCGTCCGCGAGCATACGGCGCGCGACGTACGGGAAGCACTCGTCCACGATGGCGTAGTTCTCATCCACGCTCAGCCCCAGACCCTCCAGGGTGCCGAAAGCTCGGAGGATCAGGACAAAGTAAGGCGGCAGCTGGAGCGGGTAGTCCTTGGCGAGTGACTCGAGCTTATCGCTCAGTTCGCCCACGCGCGACGCGGACTGCGCGTTGAGCGCGTCCGTCTTGGCCGTGATACCACCGCCGCTGCCGTACAGGGTCTCCAACGTCTCCGCCAGCACCGGCACCACGATGGCCTTGTTCGCCGGGTCGTTCACTAACGACTCCGGGACGAATCCGAGGTTGACGAGATCCTCCAGTGTTTTGTCGTACTCACGCGCGGAGAGGTGCGCGATGTACTCGATGAACGCGATCCTCTGATCCTCCGAGATCTCCGTCATCATGCCGTAGTCCAGGATGCACAGACGTCCGTCCGGCATCAGCATGAAGTTCCCTGGGTGGGGATCCGCGTGTAGGAAACCAGTCTCAAGAAACTGCACCATGTACGAGTTGAGCAGCGTCTGCACCAGCTTAGCGCGGATCGGTCCGGTGGTTGGATCCGCCGTGATCTCCGTGAGCTTACGCCCAGTCACCCACTCCTGAGTCAGCACGCACCGCCCGGAGAGCCCGCGGAACACGTGCGGCACCTTGACCGCGCCCCTGACCACCTCCACCGAAGCCATGTCGGCTTCAAACCGGCTCGCGTTGTTCGCTTCTAATCTGTAGTCGAGCTCCTCCATGAACCGTTCCGCGGCGACGTCGAGGACGGGGATGAACCCCTCCGCGGTCTGGACCACCTGATCGAGGAGCGCGTTACCGCCCGTCGGGATCGACGCGGCAGCCTCGAGTAACGAGCGGATCACGAGGAGGTCCAGGGTGACCACGCCTAAGATGTCGGGGCGCTGCACCTTGACGGCGACCTGGCGGCCCCACGTCTCCGCCTCGGCATCGCCCACGCCCGCGACGCCGGGCTTGAGCGTCGCCTTGTACACCTGCCCGATGGACGCCGCGGCGACGGGCTTCGCGAACGCGGTGGCGGCGTCCTCGAAGACATCCTCCAACTCCAGCCCGTTACCGAGCTGCGCCTTGATCATCGCCCGGGCCTCCGCCGATCCGAAAGGCGCCACCTGGTCCAAAAGCTTCTGCAGCTCGTCCAGGTAAGCCTGAGGGAGCAAATCAGGTCGGATGGCGATCGCCTGGCCCACCTTCACGAACGCCGGGCCTTGCTCGCTGATCAAATCTCGCATCGCGATCGCGCGCTTCCGCGAGTTGCGCTCGACGTTGTCGGTGGCGACGTCGGATGCGACACCCGCGCCCCACGCGGTGAGTTTGGCGATGAGACCCGACGCGCGCTTCAAGGACGCCAGGGGCCTGCTGCTCCAGTACTCGCGGATGGCGGGGATGTCGTACGCGGTCGGGAGGCCGTCGAAGGTCTCGCCGTCGTACGTGGTCAAGGCTGTGGAGTCGCCGTTCACGCCGGCGACGCGGGCCATGGCTAGGGACGTTCCCGCGACGAACGCGGCTGCGATGGCGCCCGCGACGGCGGGTTGGTCCCCCGCGAGGTCCACCATGGTGGATTCCATCTGCCACGCCGCCATGGGATCGATGTCGGGGAGCGAGCTGGGGTCGATGGGAAGCGCCTCACGCATCGCGTCGAGCTGCGTGCGCAGCGACGCGAGCGCGGCGGTGACGTCGACGTCACCGCCCATCTCGACGGCACTCGCGCGCACCGTCTCGAGCGCGGCTCGCGCGGACGCGAGCTGGTCGGCGTTCACGTACGGCGCGATGGCGGCCTGCGCGGCTTCCTTCGCCTCGTTGACGGCCGCCACGGCATCGTCCGCGGTGGCGGCGCGCGTCACCGCCGCGCGTCGGCGGTCGCCGATGAGCCTGCGTTGTTTTCCATCGGAGGCGCCGGCGCGGCGAACGGGCGCGCCCGCGGTGGACGCTCTGGCGCCGATCGACGCGCACCGAGCGGCCGACATGGCTCCACACCCACTCATCGTCGAGATACGGGCGAGTACCGAGCCCGAACAGTTACCAAACACGCCACAGTCGCGAGATCGTGTGTGCAAGTGAACGACGCTTCAACGCCACTTGTCTCGAGCTCTGATCCACTTTCCCTGGCTTTCGCGCGGCCCTCAGAGCGACTCACGACGGAGTTCACGACGTGGGTGGCGGAGGGCCTCGACAAAAAACGCACTGATAATCACATGACGCTATTATTTTATGGAATTTACATTTTCTCTGGTCGCTAGATCTATTAGACTGGACGTGTAACGTGTTTAGGTTTAATTAACCCTGACTGTCCCGCATACGGGACTCCCGGGAAAAAATGGAAACGTCCAAAACCCAGAAACGAGGGTCTAAAATGGATCTGGATGTGTCATGGTCTCGCGCACGTGCCAGAAGGGACCCAGAAGGCGTTGGTGGACATTTTGCCCCTTCGTCGCATCGTCGGGCGCATTAACGCGACGCCTCGCGGCGACCCCACCGCACGGGATATTCTCGGCGGCGCGGGAGCATTCGAAGGTGATTGGGGTAGTATCGAGGTGCGTCGCTTCGTCTTCCCGTGTACCGTCCCGCGTCGCGCGCCCCACGAAGAGTCTCCGTTCAACAAACGAGGGTCCTCGTCACCCGCGTCCCCGTTTCGTCGCGCATGACGGGTAGAACCCGCGCCCGAGCGCATCCATTTTCGCGATATCCATCCCCTGACCCACTCCCGACCAATCTCCATAGGTCGATGTCCCACGGACGATAGATCGCGGACGCGTTGACGCCGGAAGGGAGCATCCGCCCGCGCGCTGCCATCGCTCCCCCCGAAAGCGTGCGTGCGTCTCGGGACACGTGAGCGAGCATCATGGGGAACTGCCAGAGCGGCGCCTCCACGGGCATGTCCGCGCCCAAGGAGCTCAACCCGATGGACGCTAACCCCGCGGAGCTCCTGAACCTCGGCCCCGACGCCGAAGCCTTCTTCGCCAAGGGCGGCAAGTCCTACTACGACGACGTGAGTTCAATGAACACTGCCCGTCACCTCCATCCGCTGTGCCCCCCTTCCATTCGTGAAATATCTCACCGAGGCGCGAGGGAGCAACCGCCGATACCGCGCTTTCACCCACCGCGATCGACCCACAGGATCACACCTTACACCACCTAACGAACCCAATTCCCCGTCACGATCAATCAGGCGCCCACGACCGCCGGGGACAGGTGCGCCCCCGACGCCGCGGATAAGGAACTCGCGATGAAGATTTTGAGCACCGGGGACGTGGAACTGGAGGGTACGTGCAACCGCGGCAGGCGGTGGATGAGCCTGGGCGGCGGCGCCCCGCCAGACACGGGTAAGACCGGGACGTGCGTCGTGTTGTGCCACCCGCATCCGTACCTCGGCGGCAACATGAGGAACCCGTTCATGACGCACCTCGCCAGACGTCTATCGGCCTCGGGGGTCACGGCGGTGCGATTCAACTTTCGCGGGTGCGGGTTCAGCGGGGGTAAGCGGACGTGGGCGCGCGTGGGTGAGAGGGACGACGCGTGCGCCGCGGTGAGGCACGCGGCGAACTTACCGTGGATAGATCCTAAGCGGGTGTTTTTGTTTGGGTACTCGTTTGGTTCCGCGGTTGCGCTCGCGGCGATGGATGAGTTGCGCGATGAATGCGCTGGTTTTATTGGATGCGCGCACCCGTGGGGTGTCCGCGCGATGCTGGTGCCGAGCCAGCCCCCGTGCGCCAGTGGTAAGCCCAAGCTGTTTTTCCACGCGGTGAACGATGTGGTGGTTGGTCGTAAGTCTTCTGGAAAGGCTTCTGGAAACCCCGATCATAACCCTGAGTTTACCAGACTGAGACAGCCGCGCCGGGTCGCGATGTTGAAGACGGATCACTCCTTCGCGGGAAGGTACGTGGACGTGTGCGAACACCTGGTGGACTGGCTCGATAACCCACACGTGAGTTACGATGGGCGCCCGGGCAGCAGCAGCGACGAGGGTGTGGATCGGTACGGGCGCCGGGGATCGGATTCCCCCGAATCGTTTTCGTCGGATGGGAGCGGCGGGCGGGGTCGCCGGTTGAACGGGCATCCGTTGCGAGGTAGGCGGAGCGCGAGGGGCGGCGGGCAGCATCTCAGCGCGTGGGACGACCACAGCCAGGACCTCACGGGGTTCAGGACCGACTCCACGTCGTCGCTGTCGCAGCACGCGCCGGGAGGAGGGAACGGACGCGGCGAGCGGAAGAGTTTGAGGGACGGTCTCCCCACGATTCACTCCCAGGGCCGCGACGCCCCGCACTCGCTGCGAAGCTCGCTGAGCACCGGCAGCGGCGGCAGCGGTCTGAGCGTCGGGACCGGCAGCGACGTCAGCCTGGACTCGCAGGGCCGCCCGCGGCACCGCGTGGGACCGGCGTCGCGCGTTCACCACGTGCCGGGCGACGCCACCCCCGACTACCGCGTCCATGGCGGCGTCACGTTTCCCACCCCCGGCGACAGAACCCCGGATTACAGAACGACCGGCCGAGTGAACGACGCCAACCTGGCGCCCAGGTACAAGCACACGCTCCCCCAGGGCGACCACGCGGTGCAGGAGTACATGCGCGCGCGGCTGCGTCAGCCCCGGAGCTCCGACACCGACGCGGAAGGGAGCAGCGCCGTGTCCAACGCCGATTCAAACTCGAACGATTCAAGCCAGAACGTGTGGTCCGCGAACGGCGCTCCGCCGCTGGTGAACCCGGGCGCGCCCCCGCCGGGTGCCAGGCGGGCGATACCGCCGCCGATCGAGTTGCCGCCGGGGGCCAAGTTTGTGACGAGCGATGAGCTCGCGGCGCGGTACGGAGGAGGCGGGGACAGGGGAGGGTTGAGTCAGCTATCCATAGGCGACGGGGAGGGTTCGCAAAACGGGGAACGGCCGCTGTTTCGAACCCTCGTCGTGAAGGACAGGGACAGCCGGGAGAGTTCGCAGAATGGCCAGAACCCGATGCTCAAGGGTGTGCTGGAGAAGGAGGGCATAGCGGCCGAGTACAGGCGCCAGGACTACCCAGTCGGCGCGCCCACGCCGCCGGTGACGCTCAATCAAACCAGGGCGGAGCAGAGGGATAACGCGTCGTCGGGAAGCGAGACCGACGCTCCGACCGGCCGCGGCATGGGTAACCGGTCGGACAGCCAAAAGTCCATCCTCAAACGCGTCAGCTCCGTCGGCAAGAAGATGGACCGCGGCTCGCCGGACCCGGAGGATGAAGACAACAGAGTCGCGCTGCTGAAGATCTTCGGGGGCAAATCCAGGAACCCGTTCCGAAGAGCCGCGACTGCCGTGATGGCCGCTAACCGTTTCGTCGCCGCCGGGCAGAAGCGCGTGATCTGGGCGGGTACCACCGCGGAGGGCCAACTCATCGTCGACACCAACTCACGTAAACCCACGAGGCGCAACTTCAGAGCCGCCGCGAGGGCCACGATCGCCATGAATCGGTTCAAGGCAGTCGGCGCGGACACAAACCACAATTCAACGCACTTCGGTTGGCACGGCAAGGCTCCGATGGATCCGGAGGCGAGGCGCGCGATGAACTACAGTTACCAGGGATCGCGGTCCAACTCACCGGCCGGGTCCGCGGTGGGTGGGGGGTCCGACGATGGATCGAGGAGGAGCAGGTCGCCGGGAAGGTCGAACGCTCGGGTATCTAACAGCAGGTCGCCGTTGAGGGACTGGTCGCGGGAACGATCGATGGAGCGCAACGCCGGGCGAACTCCCATGCGCGGGCACCGACGTAAGGGATCCGGGTTCTGAATAGACACGTGTGTGTACACTAGCGCAGCAAGCTTTGCGAATATGATAGACTAATTAAATCACAGCAGGAGGCTTCGGCGGCGCCACTCTTTCGTGCTCGGGAATGATCCTCCAGTTCGGCGACTGCATCTGTTTGATCCACCCGAAATCCTCAACCTCGGCCCACCGTCCCGGGTCCGTTCCCCCGAACCCCGCCTCCTCCATCACCTTATCACTGCCCGGGTATACGAACGCGTAGGGTGCGAACGCCACGTCGGTGGAGTGTTCGATGATCGGCCCGGATGCCGTCCGGACGTAAAAAGAAGTTCCGTTCCCCGCGTCGTGTACCCTCACCTGCCGCGCGCACAAGTGCAGCGTACACCCGCTCAGCCCGTGCATCAACACGCTCCCGGCGACGGCACCCGCGTACACCTTCGTGTTCTTCAGATCGTGCACACGAATCGCGCGCAAGGGTGTGGTGTTGCACAGGAACACCTCGCAGTCGGTGAGGTGTTTCAGCTCGTAGTCCCCCGAGCCCGACGCCGACGCCGACGCCAGCGCGGCGCCGTCCACGACGATCGTCTCCCCGGTGACGTTCCGCAGGCCCGGTCCCTCGCCTTCGCCGTCGGTCGTGATGCCCATGCGCGCGAGCTGCGCGGCGACGTCCTCTCCTTTCGTCTCTTTCTCCTCGGGTTTAGTCTCCGCCTGCGCGCTCTCCTTTTTCTTTTTGGAAAAGCTAAACTTTTTCCTCGGGAGGAGCGTGCCGGTGGCGTCGGCGACGGTCTTCTTGAGGGCATCCACGGCGGCGGTGCACGCGCGCGAGTCGTACGGCGGGAGGAAGTAGGACGCCTCCGCGACGGATCGCTCCATTGCGATGATGTCGGTCTGGAGCGCGTCGAGTGCCGCGCGGAGTTCATCGGGCGGCGTCGCGTCGGGGGTGCCAACCGCGGTGCGATGTCCATCCACCGCCCGTTCCACCCGTGCCTTTTGCGTCTCGAACGTTGCGAGGAAAGATCGTATGTTTTCGCGGGGGTCCGCGGCGGCGTCCAACTCGGCCCTGCGCGCGTCCGCCTCGGCCTTACGCGCCTCCTCGATGGCGTTCAGGCGGTCCTGTTGTCGACCAATGGGGGCGGTGCGGGTCAGGGATGTTTTGTTTTGAATGGCGGATCGGGAGTGGAGATCTGGCGCGAGATCGTGGGCGACGCGTGCCGGGGCGTGAGGCTTTGCGAGATGGATACTCGGTAAATCGCGTGCGGCTCACCATCATCTGAACGCGCTTAGCCTCCATCTTGGACTGGCCACCGCCAGTCTCGTTGGGAACCGAGACCTCGGCGTCCATGACTTCTGTTTGACTTTCCAAGTTCAGTGTTCAGGTGGAGGACGTTTTGGCAAAGAAGTTGTCTCCGGCGGTATATCTACTTTAAGAGGCTAATACTATCAGTCCGCCGAGTGCTGCCTGCACTTACCCGGCCCGGTCCCGTAGTGATCGCGGGTCTCCTGCCCCCGTCGCACCACCTTCATGCAGGCGCAGCAGAAATGCTGGTTACAGCTCCAGCACCTTACGTGGTTGTTGCCCTCGAGCTTCCAGTTCGGCTGCCGGCACTTCGGACACCGCGTCTGTCGTACCTCCCCGCCCCTCACGTGCGCGTCCCTGTTCCGGTTCTCCTGAACCACAAACGCCGCGTTCATCTCCCGCTCCCACGCGGCGATGGCGTCGAGGTCGAACAACGAACACTCCCCCTCGCGAAAGTGTTCGTAACCGAAGCACTCTTTCCCGCACTTATAACAAAAGAAACAGCCGCAGCCGCCGCACGTCATCTTGTTGCACCCCTCGCTCTTCACCACGCCCGTGTTACACCGCGGGCACTGCTTACCCTCGCGGTCGATATAACGCTGAGCCATGGCGTCCGCCACCTGCTCCCGGTGCCTACGCCGCGCGTCGTCGCCCATCTTCGCGTCACCACGGTTCCGGGACTCCAGCACCAACAGGCGCCGCTCCGGGGTAAGGCAAACCGTACCGGGGTGCCACGATTCGCGGCACAGCGAACAAAACGTAAACATGCACGACGCGCACCGGCCGCAATGGTCCCCGCCCTCGTCCTCGATCACGGGCGCCTCGCACCGCGGGCAGTACACCAAATCCGACATCGCGTCCAACGACCGCTCCAGAGTCAACTTTTCCCATCGCTCGAATCGCTCGGCAGGCAGGAGACGCCGGAGAACCTCGGGGTCGACCGGCGCGCCGCAACCGGACTCCGGGCACACGATCGACCCGACCGTCCCGTCCACCACGTGTATCGTCGCCTGCGCGGTGACGCAGGTCTCACAGAACCTGTGATCGCACCGAGGCTTGCAGAGGCGGATAAAGCGTGAACCGAGGACTTGGTCAAAGCACACGCCGCATCGATGCGTGCCATCCGCGAACCGTCGCTCCTTCTCCACCGCGTCGTGGCGCAGCACACGGAACAAGGCGTCCTGTGAATCGGTCGATGTGCACACTCCGCGGCTCGCGTTATCGGCCGTTTTATCGACCGTTACGTCGGTGAGGTCCACGACGCCGCCCGGCGCGAGGCATTCGTCCACCGCGCCTGGGAACAAAACACGACGTCATTCTAATTGCCCGTACGAGAATGAATTAAAATAAACTTACCACCAGCGAGCCACGTCGCCATCTCGAACACGACGGGCACCCCCGGCACCCACATGGCCTCCATCGCATCGCACGCGGCGTCCAGTGTTTGGGGCGGGAGCCACGAGGCGGTGAGCGCGATCATCGGCGGTCGTATAGACGGGTAATCGCGCGGGAAGATGACGTGCAGCGTGACGGGGGGCGGGTGCGTCAAAGAGAAGGATGACGATGACGATGATGATGTTTCCCCCGGATGCTCACCGTCGATCGTCACCTCGATGCGCCGCCCGGGTGTCTCGTCGAGCTCGACGGTCAGATCGAATCGAATCGCGGCGTCCATGACGTCGTCGTCGAACGCGTCGACGTCGTCGCCGCCGCACATCCGCGCCGCGACGACGGACGCGGGCCCCCGAAGGTTTTCGCCGTATATGGACGAAAGAGCCATGAGCTCGTCGAGCCGCGCGGCTCTGTCCTCCGCGTTTTGTTCGATGGAAACGTCGTCGTCGTCGTCTTCGAGTTCATCCGCCGAGGGTGCGGGCGGTAGGCGGGAGAGGAGCGCGCGCTCCAGCGTCAGCTCCCAGGGCTCCTCCATTGTATAAAGATGCAATCCCTAAGTCGGCACCGACGGGCGCGCGCACCTTCCTCTTCCTCTACACCGATCTACGCGACGTCTCCTACCTACGCGATTTTGGACTTTGGTCCGTGGTTTCTGAGGTGCACGGCCATCACGGACCCTAGGAAGACGCACACGCACGCGACGAGCAGCGCCCCGAGCGCCGCGGGGAGTAAGACCGCGTATCGTCGATCGGGGAACCAGTCGAGCACGGGGTGGTCGTCGTCGATGAACGGGGTGACGAGCGCCCAGACGGTGTAGTAGGCGAACGCGACGGTGGCGGCGGTGCAGAGGACGAGGCCGAGGACCCTGTCGTTCATCGATACGCTCGCACGCGGGCGGCGGGGAGGGCGGGGAGGGTGTGCGTCCAGGGCTCGAGCCAAACCTGAATCTCATAAACTCGAAGATCAACGCTGCAAACATGGTGACATGGTCGAAAACGCACTCCAGTCCCGGTCTGGTTCATTACCAGCAAAACCGACTGGTGCTAATTAACCCGATTAAACAACTCTTTGAATGAACCAGTTTGAATAAATACTCTCCAGTTTGTGAAAAAGTCCTCGTCAGAAGATATTTTTTCAAACTAGGTTCCTTACGCGTTCCTGGATAAGAAAAATCTTTGGAAGGGAATGGAAGGGCGGAAGACCTCCAGATATGTGTCATCAACTCCAGAGACTTTTTGTCCAATGTCCGTTCATCAGGGTAGGTGCAAAATGGGTTCGGGCGCGGTCGGGCCCCGCGGACAGAACGGGACGCGCGGGAGGCCGTCGCGATGGATCCCGAGACCGAACATGCGGATGCGAACATGTACAAAGACGACGGCGACGGCGACGGCGGCGACATGAAGGCGAAGGTTTACAAGACCGTGTGGAGCCCCGAGGTGCGCCCGAGGTCACCGCGCAAACCAGAGGTTTTACCTGCACGTGTTCGAAGATTGGAGTTGTTCCGCTTCGGTCGCGGTTCCGCTCTCGGTCGCGCGATCGCGCCCTGGATCGCGCCCCGGATCGCCGCGCATCGTTCCCATGAGTCTATCGTTCGAACGTAGCTCGCGGTCTCGGTGCCGTCGGGGTCCGCGGACGCTACACCCGCGCGTTCTACACCGCATTCTCCCCCCGCACGATCACTCAGAGGACACCCCGCACGTTTTTGCACCTACCCGACTTTTCTCACCCGTCGTCTTCCGACCTTTCGAACCCCGCAGGAGGACGCCCGGCTGAGCATGCTGGTGATGACCCACGGCGCGCGCAACTGGTCGTTCATCGCCGAGGGAATCCCCAACCGCAGCAGCAAATCCTGCCGCCTGCGATGGTGCAACCAGCTGGATCCCACGCTCCGGCGCGACAACTTCAGCGAGGCGGAGGATCGCACCATAATGGCCGCCTACAAGAAGCTCGGCAACCGCTGGGCGTCCATCGCCAAGCTCCTGCCCGGCCGCACCGACAACGCGATCAAGAACCACCTCCACGCCAAGCTCAGGGCCAAAGCCAGGGCCAAGTCCGACGCCAAGGAGCACGTCGACGACAAGACGATCGACGCAGCCCTCGGGTTCAACGAGACGCGGGAAGAACTCGGCGAAGACGACTTCAGGCTCGAGCTCGACGGACCGCTGGGGCCCGGCGAACGACGCAAGCCCAAGCCCAAGGGACCCGCGGGCGCCTACCTCAAGCCCGCCAACGTCGGCGCCGGGGGCATCGAGGAGGAAGTGGCGGTGTCCCGCAACGAGGTTCTCGCCGAGTACGCGTCGATGATGGAAAAGTTGTGCCAGGTGCAGAGCAACGCGCTCGCGCTGGGCATGGACGGCAACGTGGCCGCCACTAACACCCGCGCGGGCGGCGGGGGGCTGACCGGCCTCCACGGCCTGGGCGCGGGGCTGGGGCACATGGGCGGGACCAACCACGCGGTCGGGGGCGCCGAGATGGCCAATCCTCTCGCGGCCAATCCTCTCATGCTCCCGCAAGCCGCGGGGTTGCTCGGCCTCAACGAGTCCGGCATGGCGGGCACCTCATCCATGCTGCCGTCGTCGCTCGGCGGGGCTAACCTGGACGGGCTGCTGAAGCTGGTGCAGACGAGTGGCGCCGCGGACGAGGTGTTCCGCCTCGTGCAGATGGGCGTGCCCATCAACTCCATCGTGGCGTCGCTCGGGGGCGGGTCGGCGGAAACCCCCGCGGCGGCGCCGCCGGCCAAGCGAGTCAGAACCGACGGTCATCCCGGCGTCGATGACATCACGCGCGGCCGGGAGGAGCTACTCGCGCGGCTCGGCGCGGGAGGAACCTCTCCGATGGACGCCGTCCGCGGCCTCGGGCTCGGGTTGGCCGGCGCCGGTCTCGGCGGTTTCGGAGTGGGCCTCGGAGGTGGCTTGGGCCGGGGCCTCGGAGTGGGCCTCGGAGGGGGCTTGGGCGGCGGCCTCGGCGGCGGACTTCTCGGCGGCGGACTTCTCGGCGGTCTTGGAGGTGCCGGGATGCCCGGTGGATTCAATCTCGCGGCGTTGGGCGGCTTGGGCGGCTTGGGCGGCTTGGGCGGCTTGGGCGGCATGGGCGGTATGGGCGGCGCGGGCATCGGCGGAATCGGAGGTATGGGTGCGTTTGGGGGTATGGGTGCGATGGGTCTGGGCGCTGGGCTCGGCGCTAATATGGGCGCTAATATGGCCGCTAACATGGGCGCAGGGCTCGGCGCTAGTATGGGCGCTAACATGGCCGCTAATATGGGCGCAGGGCTCGGCGCTAGTATGGCCGCTAATATGGGCGCAGGGCTCGGCGCTAGTATGGCCGCTAATATGGGC
>Ga0302116_1001065_pt1 | contig 16739 bp, 11 predicted proteins | sample AG5_SCM_MG_FD_203124 | JGI IMG/M metagenome (GOLD analysis project Ga0302116, IMG submission 203124) | Marine microbial communities from Western Arctic Ocean, Canada - AG5_SCM | ecosystem: Environmental > Aquatic > Marine > Oceanic | place: Canada: Western Arctic Ocean | collected 2017-10-01 | reverse complement strand
CGCGGGAACGGAGGCGGGGGCATTAAAATCCCGAATGTTACTTCAGCGACGGGGGTGACGACGGCGCCGTGGGAGGGGGATCGTGGGGTCGATTCGGTGGGTTTACGCACCCGGACTCCATTCGTCGTTCGCTATCTGGACGCTGCCGTACTCAGTCGTGCCACCCGGCACGGCCGCTGCGAGGAAGGAGGTGGGGATCGGGGTCGGGCGGGGTCAGTGCCGACCTGGAGGATTCGGGCCCGAGGTGATTGATCATGCGCGATTTGGGCGCGAAATACGGCAGGGGTCGCCGCGCGAGGCGGGGGGCACTCACCGCACGTCCGTAGGCACAGCGCCAACGTCGATAGCGCGAGCAGCATATCGCGACCGCTCGAGGGGGCGTGCCCTCGAACCCGTCGCGACCTCATACTCGCCCGCGCGTCTCGCCAATGCAGGGTTGATCGGTGGACCGGGTCGTAAATCTAACTGCTGCCATACAGAACAAATAGAAGTTAAAATTTTACATGCACAATCGTATGAATCAGTGATGACCAACGCCAATAAATATGGTATGGCAGGAAAGTTTTGCCTGATGCATGTCGCCGCGCCGATGCCCCGCCGACGCCTCCAAACTCCACGGATCGATGTGAAACTTCGCCATGACTTAGCTGAGACGTCGCTCTGTATTCTCGGAATGCAACAAAAAGGAATTCTGTGCCATGTGGATTTGCCTCCACTGAGAGTCGAACTCAGGACCTCCGGTTTACAAGACCGGCGCTCTAACCAACTGAGCTACAAAGGCCGGGTGTCTTTAGACCCTGCATTTAGGGGGAGGTATGCGACACAGTCAATGGCCAATTTCAGCGATTTCTAGATATATCAACCGCCTGGTTCTGGAGCAACGCCTCACTCTAATTGCCCATACGCTCAATTTTTTCGCCCGTGTTCGTAAAAGGAAAACCTAACCCAATCCGGATGACGTGTGCTTTCACTTATCCAGTCGCTGCAGTGACACACGACGGAGCGCACCGACGGGGCTGCGCGAGTTAGGGACAGAGCGACCGACAGACGAAGCGTAGACTACGGAGGATGAGTTTTGCGATGGTTTCAACGCACGCGGGAGCGGTCGCGTCCTCCAAGGGCAAGGGACGCGCGCTCACGACCAACAAGATGATGGGCGCTGGACGACAGGTTGGCCACACGACGTCGGGGTCCGATCGCGTCGCGGCCGGACGGCGATACCGCCACCGCCGCTTCGACACGCGATGGACCGCGAGCGCGGGGGATGCGAACAACGATTCGCGTCGCCGATCGTCCAGTGGGAGAAGGGACGGCCCGCTGGGGAACGCGAGACGCCCGGGACACATGCACCGCCACGGCCCGGCGCCTCCGTCGATCGGGGAGGTCCTCCGAGCCATGCCCGACCTCACCCCGGAGCCCCCAAAGGACAAGCCCGTCTCGATCAACGCCATGTCCTTCGACGAGTCGTCCATCGGCGACACCGAGTTCATCGCCGAGACCAAACTCCCCACCGACCGAGGCTTCTACCGCCTCCGGGGGTACCGACACGCGGTGGACGGCGGCGTCCCGTCCGAGCCCGTCGCCATCTGCTTCGGCGACATCGAGGGCCGCGATAAGGTCCCGGTCCGCGTCCACGACGCCTGCTTCACCTCCGAGGTGCTCGGCTCCCTCAAGTGCGACTGCAAGCAGCAGCTCCAGCTCGCCATGGAGTACATCCAGGAGAACGACGGCATGGTCATCTACCTCCACCAGGAGGGCAGAGGCATCGGCCTCGCCAACAAGATCGCCGCGTACGCGCTGCAGGACACGCAGGGGCTGGACACCGTGGACGCTAACCGCGCCCTCGGGCTACCGGACGACACACGGGAGTACACCGCGGTGGCTAACATCCTGGAGGACATGGGGGTCAAGTCCATCCAGCTCATGACGAACAACCCGCGGAAAGTTGCCACGCTGGAGAAGCTCGGGGTGAAGATCGAGGGACGGATCCCGTGCATCGTTCAGCCCAACCTGTTCAACCAAGGGTACCTCGAGGCGAAAGAGGGACGCATGAAGCACTTCCTGGACGGCAGCTGGTGCTACTGGGATCACTCGGGGAACACCTTCGACGAGGACGAAGTCGCCGCCACCTCGAGCGAAGCCGAAGCCGCTGAGGAGAAATGAGGAGAATACCATGGGAGGAGAAACGAGGCGAAAGGCGTCGCCGCGCCGCCGATTCAATACCACGCGTACTTATTACTTGAACCATTGGATGATGTCCCATTAATGAACCTCAGTACGCCACCAGGAAGGTTCGCATCTCGCAGTTTTCCCAATCCCTTCGCAGCCGCTCCTCCAACACGACGTCGCCGCCGTAGTCAACCACCGGGGCGTCCACATCATTCCCGTCGCTTCCCCACACCGCGATACCCAAGCCCTGGTCGGGCGCCGACGCCACCCCGCCGTCCTGGCCGTAGCTGAACAGACACCGAAGGAACGCGCTGTGCGAGCTGACGATCGCCTCCCGTTCCGGCCGGCGCTGGAGCCACGCGAAAAACGCCCGAGCCCGGTCCGCCACCGACGGCAAGTCGCAGCTCTCCCTGTGCCCGTCGTATTCACTCACCGGCCCGCAGAGCGCCTCGTATCGAGCCCACAGCTCGTCCGTGTCCCCGACGCTCGTGTCGGTGGTGAAGTCGACTCCGGGAAAGTCCTTCGCGATCGACGAGCGTTCGCGGCGGCCGTCGCACGCGAAATTGCACGTCTCGCGGATGCACTCCAACGCGACGCAAGGGACGTCGGACCTCTTGGCGATGTCCGGAAACGACAGTAAGGCGGTCTGGACGCATCGCGTGAGCGGGGAGGTGACCACGAGCGACGCCGACGTTTGCGCCTCGATCGCCGCGGGGGTTCGCGCGAGGATTTCGCACTGCTGCTCGCCGAACCCCGTCAGTCTCGCGTCGTGATGCCGCGGTTCTCGGTACTGTTGGTCCACGTTGTGCGTCCCCTGCGCGTGCCGCACGAAGTGCAGGATGCGCACGTCCTTCCCCTGCGTGACCAGCGCGTCGTGTTCGGAGACGCGGTGCAGGGAGAAGGATCGTCGCGGCCCCGAGGCGTCCCGCGCCTCCCTCATCGCGACCGCTTCCCCTTGGAAGGAATTAGGGAGAGTCGTCGGGCCGGGATGAACGGCGGCGCCGGATGCCGATGCAACACGCGCCGCGCGCGGTCGATAGATGCGATCCCTGGGCGGTGCCGCGCGGCCTGGACGGATCCCGGTGAAGGCGACGGTCGCGCACGCGAACGAGGCGGGCATCCGCGACGGTCGCGTGTGCGAAGCAATCCCGTGCCGACGCCGGTCCCAGTTCGCTTTTCCGTCTCGGATTCGGTGACGTGGACCACACTTGGGCGCGCGTCCCGGGGGGACCGAGGCGAACGAGGACCGGGCACCCACCCCGCGGGGAAAGATGCGCATGACCGCGCGAACGTCGTGGTCCGTCGCGGGCACCGGCGCCATCCGCGCGCCCCGTCGCGACGTCACAGCTGTGCGCCGACCCGCGTCGGCACCGCGATGGACAGCGAGACGCGGTCGTCTCGCGCGGCTGTCGACGACCCGCGCGGCGTCATCGGACGACCGATCCGACGGCTCGACGCTCGTGGAGACCAGCAGCGGCGGCCAACAGCAGCGGCGGTGGGGTCGCACCCCCGACGGCGGCTTTAATCGCCTGCCCCCGAAGCGACCCGAGGAGGAGGAGCTCGCGGGAAACGGCGACGAGTCCTCCGGATTCACCACCTGGGACCCGAGGCAGTCCCCGAGGCTCCGCTCCGTGTTCCTCCCCGCGGGCTACCCCGACACCGTCTCCGACGACTACGCGCCGTTCATTCGATGGCACCTCGGGTCACTCATGTTCCGCAACGTCCTGGAGGTCATCACCGCGCAGTCGCTCTTGGTGGCCCTCGGGATGGGCTCCACGCCCGGCGCGCTGCCCCTCACCGCGGCGACGAAGTGGGTCCTCAAGGACGGCATCGGATCCCTCGCCACCCTCGCGGCGGGCTCGCTGGGTGGACAGAAGTACGACGAGGACCCTAAGCGATGGTGGATGGTGAGCAACACCCTGGAGGACGTCGCGCGGGTCATCGAGTTGGTTACGCCCGCCGCGCCCGGTCTCTTCCTGCCCCTCGCGGCGACGGCCACGTTCGTGCGGTCCGCGGCGCTCACCGGCCGCGGCTCCCTCGTGAACGGCTCGTTCATGCAGCACTTCGCGAGGAATGAGAACAACGGCGACATTCGCGCCAGGATGGAGGTGCAAGGGCGGTGGCTGGCGCTCGTGGCGCTTCCCGTGGGCATCGGGATATTTCGCACTGTTTCGCAGTCGTTCGCCAACGACCCGGACGAACCGTTCCGTGACGTCGCCATCGCCGCGGGGCTCTACGGGAGCGTGGTGTTTGGACACCTGGTGTGCATATGGAACGCGGCGAATGTGCTGAGGTACGAGACGTTGAACCGCGCGAGGCTGGTGAAGGAGGCGAGCGCTTTTCGCGACGGCGGCGCCGAATCGGTGTCTCACTTTGAAAAAGCGGGCGAGGAGGAGGGCGTGTACAAGCGTCGGTTTCAGCCCGGGGATCCGATCCTCGGGGCGTCGCTGCCGGACGCGGCGAGGGACTGGGCGCACCTGGAGACGCTCGTGAAGCACGGGTCGGTGCGCATGAAGCACGGCGACGGGGACAAAAGCGAGGGTCCGTCCGGGGGACGAAGGTTCGCGCTGGGATGGAACTCGGAGGGTAACTGTCCAGCCGTGCTGTTGGATCCGGCGGCGTCTCCCAGGGACGTCATCGCCGCGGCGTTGGCCGGTGTGCACGCGTCAAAGGAGATGGGTGATGGGGACGATGCCGAGGGGTACGAACGTGCGTACGCGTTTGGCGACGCGAACGCGGATGAGTTTGAACGAGCGATGTCGCGTAAGGGGTGGCGGACCGATTTCGTGCAGCTCGGATCGGCGCCGAGGTACCGGCTGAGCTCGCTGGTCTCATCTAGACCAAGGGAGGGTGGGGGCGATGGACGCGGAAGCGGGGGCGTCGGGGTGGACGCCTCGGTCGACGACGTCCTCACGACGTGACGTAGATTTATCGTGTTAACTTCGTAAGAGTTATTGAGGAGCGGACGCGTGCTCGTTCGAAGATTGTCGCCTCGTCCCGTCAGGGTCAGCCATGATTAGCAGGTGTTAGAACGAATGAGTGACATTTCATCGGAGGTGCTTCGCGAACGTCTCGGCGAATATCTTCCAGTCCGGGCACTTGTTATCCACCACGTACTGCAGGCAGTCCCAGCGTCCGTCTTGGGCGGCGTACCAGCACGTGTCCGGGTTCCAAGGGCACCCGTTCTCGTGCAAGTACTTGAGAGCGGGCAGGTGCCCATTAAGGGCTGCGTGAGTGCACATGCCCGGACCCCAAGCGATGTTGTTCTCTCGCGTCCACTTCAGCAGTCTTACACTCCCCCGCATAGCAGCGTGGTTGCATACGTATTTCGCATATTCACCAAGAAGTCCAACGACTCTCTCGTAGGGTAGAGACAGGGCTTCGTCGTTGTCCATCATGGCTAGTGCTATGGCACAACTGTTGATGATGCTCCTCTGCGGGAACGCCCCGAAGTCGAACCTGACAGGGTACGCGGCAGCAGGCTTGGAGGCGTCCCTCCACAACTTGCTCACCAGCGCGAGGCTGTCGCGGGTCCTGACGCAACGCACGTGGGAGAAGACCACGGTAGCGATATCTATGTTGGGATCAAAGGTCGGACGGCTCGTATCGGATACCCACATGTCGCTGTGGGTCGACATGGTCGCGCGCGAGGGCGAGTGGGCTGGCTTTCTGCGTCGTGGCTTTTCCTACTTCTCGTGGGCGTTTTTTATGGGAGCTGCTGTGTGGAAAGTCTCGGAAGCGGCCCACTTTGCGACGGCGCGCTCGCCCCGGAGCCCGATGGATGGCGACCGGGGCGGAGAGTCCACGTCCCTCTTCGCGCAACCGCATCCGTGGCTGCCGCGCGTGGCGTCCTTCGACCTCCTCGCGTCCGCCCCGGCGTCCTCTTCCAACGCGTCCGCGTCAGCGGCAGATCTCATAGTCAAGCCGCTCAGCGATCTCGTGGCGCCGAGATGGCACGCGCCCAGCCCCGGGACGGACCTGAACAAACCCCCGAGGGACATCAACCCGTCCAACGGCTTCCTCGCCGCGTGGCAGCCGTACAGGCTCTTCCCCACGCACCAGCCCCAGCGAGGCCGGGGCACCGCCCCGCCGGACTTCGTGGCCACCGCAGACAACCTGAAGGCGCTCCTACAGATGCCGTGGACGAACCAGCCCGTGTCCCTCGCGGTGCACAGGTGCGGGAGCACGCTTCTACTGGACGACGTCAACGAGAGGCAGGCGAACGCCATGTGCGAGTCCCTGGGGGGACCGGGGTTCTTCGCGGGTGACCCCCACGCGTCGGCATCTCGTCCATCGCATGGATTGCCGCGGCGCCCGCCCCCGGGCTTCCCCGCCGACTACAGCCGCCTCCGACGACCGAGCATCGACACCGTGACATCCGGGTCGTCCTCCCCGCGCCCGGTCGGGTCATACGCCGCCGCCGCCGCCGCCCCCATCGGTCCAACGCGAACGACGACGGGGGGTCATCGACAAGGCGAGTCGCAAGCCGTGCTCGAGGCCAAGTTGCTGTACCACTCGCTCTCCGTCGAGGCTGGCTTGGGACGCCTGGACATCCAGGGACCAGACGGCGCGCCGGCCGGTGATGGCACCACCGATCGGACGCGTAACATCGACGCGTGTCCGGACGACGATGACGACGATCGGAGTCGCTTGCGTCGGCCCCCCGCGGTGATTCACCTCCCGCCGCCGCCGCCCAAGCCGGGAGCCTCCGGCCCTCCCGGGGCGCTTCAGCTGAGGGGACCCGCGCGTGCGGTCGCCGACGCAATGGTATCGTCCGCGGCGTCGACACAGCTCACGACGGGGGACGAGGATGCACCGAACGACGGCGGCGACGGGACGAATACCGGGTCAGAGGCGGGCGCGGCGGCGAGCGGCGAGGCCTTCGGGCAGCCGCACCTGTTCGAGTGGGAGGTTCACGGGCACAGGCTCCTGGTGGAGTCGTCGCTCGTCGTGTTCAGGCGGGAAGGGAGGACGCCGATGAGTTTGAAGCTGGTGGACTTGGACGCGGATCGGCCAAACACGGGCACGGCGCTGTCCACGTGGCTGGACAACGCCATCGCCGGCGTCCCCGAGCTCGCCGTGTGCTACCACCGCGGGGGGCTGATACACCACTACGACGTGTTGCAGACGGACGACATCGCGCGTCTGTGCGCGCCCCCGTTCGACCCTGACGTCATTCTCACCTACGCCGCGCGGGTCCTCGAGTTCCTCCAGCACCACTGCAAGGACGATGGGTCGCAGTACTGGCTCTTAGGGGACGGGTCCCGGGAAGGCGGGCTCCATCTCTACGACGTCACCAAGGGCGTGGTGACCGCGAGCAGTCAGGGAGGAGGAGAAGGAGGAGGAGGAGGCATGAAACACACGGCGTCGGAGGATTCATCGGGCAACGGCGACGACGACGATGTGGATGACGGCGACGACGGCCAAAGGGCGCTCCCAGCCCCCGGCCCGATTCGACTTCCCTGGGTCGACCGCTCCGAACGTCACAGCGGCACAGTCACCCCGGGCAGCGAACCCGGTGCCTCTACCGGACACACCGAGCACGTGTTGGCCAATCATCACGCGACGACGGGGGATCGTTCCAACGACGGAGTATCGTCCCTTCCCGGTGCCGCCGGCGCCCTCGGAAGATACGCGCTCCTCGAGCGGGTCGCCGCGGTGCTCTCGCCGACCGACCACCCCGCCATGTTCTCGGCGTACAAGGAGGAACTCGCGTCCGCGTGCCTCGCGGGAATATCGGACGAGAAAGCGCCGAATACAGACGTGGACACAGACGATACAGACGATTGGGGATGGTCCCGGGACCGACGCCCCGGCCCCGGCGCCGATCCGACCACGCCGTCCTCGGGGAAGGGCGACCTGCGTCAAGGGGTGGGACCGAGGCTGGCGAGGAAGGCACTCGGACACCTCGCGGAGGCTACCACTGCGCTCGCGGCTGCGTTGAAGTCAATGAACGGCGGGGATGAACGCGGAGACCACGGGGGGAACTCCGCCGGAGCCGGGGAGCCGGACCCGGCACCGCCCGGATCTGTCGGTCCGCGGACGCACCTTCGCCGGGTTCTCGCCGCGCGTTGCGCGTGCAAGATCGGAATCGCGCGCGCGATGCACCGCGCGGGTAATCTGGGTGGCGCGCTCGCGGTCGCCGAGTCTGCGGCCGTCGACGACGCTCGGGGCGCTGACCTACTTCATGACCCAGGTGACCCGGAGACTACCGATGAGAACAAAACCAAAACCGCGCTCGGGCCCGGGCACGGGTCAGTTTGTGCCATCCTCGGGGACGTCCACGCGGAGCTCAGGGGCGATGATGAGAACCACGCACTCGCGCGGCGCGAGTGGGAAACGGAGCGGTCCAGACTGGCGCGCGACGGGGAACCCGAGGGCTCGCCCCAGCCGGCGACGGGCGAACCGCCCGGCGGAAACGGGGACCGCGACGGATCAGCCGCCATGGGACACCCGCCGCCGAGCGCGTTCCTGGGTCGGGGCCCGGTCAAAGACGCGCGGTCACACGCGGCCGCGGCGGAGGCATGCTACGCATCAGCCGCGACGCACGGGACGACGTCGATAGATACCAAAGGGGTCTGGCGAAGGTACGGGGCGTTACGTAACGAACGGGGTAAGGATGCGCTGCGGGAGGCGATGGAGATGAGCGTCGACGCCGACGACGAGGTGAACAAAGCCGGAGCCGACTTTGCGCTGCAGTGCGCGGAGACGTGCTACGCGGACGCATCGGTGGCGTTCGAGAGGGCGAAGGACCGGGTCAACGCCGCGCTCGTGGCGCTGAACCGCGCGCAGGCGTGTCGAGCGCGAGCGGCGTGGTCCCTCCCGAGGAGCCGCGAAACGACGGCGGGTGAAAAGGGTCGCGCGGACGACGGGGTCCCTCCGGGGCTGGACGGCTGGCGGCTGCGGGAGTTCGAGTCCGCCGCCGGACACTGTCGCCGCGCGCTCCAGTCGCTGTCACGCGAGGACCGCAATAAACCCCCGCCCCAGGGTGTAATCGCGGCGGTTCGCGCAGAGCTGGGCAACGCGCTGCTGGCGTCGGGGCTTGAATTTCGCCGGCTCGGCGTCGACTTTGACGCGGCGTCGCGGATGGAGGAGGCCATTCGGACCCTGCAGGTGGGATGCGTCGGGTCACCCGGGGGAGCCGCGAGCCTCGCGACTGCGCACTATCACCTCGGAGGTCTCCTGGCCGACGCGGCGCTCGCGAGAGCCGCCGAGACGGGAGCCGGCGAGGAGGATTCCCACGGCGCTAATAACAAGTTTCTCCCCGCGCAGCGTCACTTGGAGCGCGCGCTCGTCGGTTTCCCGCCCAACACCGCGCCGCTGGACCACGTACGACTTCGCGTGCGTTTGGCCGGGCTGGCGGACGCGGCGGGGGAGGGCGCGGTTCGCGGCGGGGGAGGCGGGGTCGCCGGAGTCGGGCACAGGGAGTCGGCCGCCGCTCACCTCCTTTCGTCTCACGCCGCGTTCGCGAGCGCGCCGCCGGGCGCCGAGGGCGAGCAAGGGTGGATCGACGCGAGGCACCAGACGGAGACGATGTTACTCGCGGTACTGAAAAACCTGGTGCAGTCGTCGGTGGGTGGTAAGCGGCACGGGGGGCACAGGGATTTGTACAGCCGGGCGCTTCGGGGATTCGGGACGAGTTTACGGGAGTTTTCTTCGAGGCTGCGGGAGCTGGAGGATGCGGCGCGGGTCGCCCACGTGATGCGTTGACGTCTTTACACGCGTACTCTATACTACACAGATCGCGCTTCGTTGGATGTGCCATCTTCTCGATTGGCGAACAACTTGTTCGTTTCGTTTCGTTCGTTCTTGCTTTCGTTCTTGCTTTCTCAACTTCGTGTTGATTGATTCGGTTCACGTCATGATGCCCGGGAGCTGGGCCATGCCGGGGGAAGGGAGGGCTTCGGGGACGGCGCCGTTGGGCTGGTGCGTGTTGCAGTATCCGTCGTTGCGGTCCATCTTCTGGCACCCCTTAGACAGGCACCGTCTCACGCCGCCGTGCTCGCAGCACAGACCCTTGCTCACGGCGCACTTGCCGCAGCCCTCGTGCGTGCACTTCAAACCGCCGAGGCCGAGGAGGTTGCCGTGCTTGCTGCAGAAACCGCGGCCGCGATCCATCTTGGTGCAGTTGGGAACCTTGCAGAGCTTCACGCCGCCGTGCTCGATGCACAGCGAGCGAGTCTTCGCGGACCGCGTGCATCCCTCGACGGAGCAGGTGTGCCCGCCCCCGTGTTTGATGCACAAGCCGCGGAGCTTGACGGGGGTGGTGCACCCTTCGACGGAGCACCGCTTGCCTCCACCGTGGGACCTGCAAAAGCCAAAGCCGGCGTCCCACTTCTTGCAGTCGGGCGCCTGGCACAGCTTGCCCCCGCCGTGCGCCGCGCAGAGGCCCTTGAAGTGCCCGGGCTTCTCGCAGCCCTCGTGCGTGCATCGCTTGCCGCCGCCGTGGGACACGCAGAAAGACCCGCGGGTGGCCCCTTTGGTGCAGTTGGGCACCTGGCATCGCTTGCCGCCGCCGTGGGCGACGCAGAACCCGCGGCCGGCGTCCATCTTTCCGCATCCCTCGTGGGTGCAGCGCTTGCCTCCGCCGTGCTCGCGGCAGCGGTCGCTGGAGGTGGCGGCTTTGGCGTCGCAGTCGTCCTCCGCGCAAATCTTAACCACGACGCCTCCGTGGTCCTTGCACTTGCTCCTGGAGCGCGCGGGGACGTCGCAGCCGGGATGAGAGCAGAGCTTCTCGTTGTTGTCGTGCTGCACGCACACGCCCCTCGCCTTGGCGCGCTTGTTGCAGCCCTCGTGAGTGCACACCCGTACCCCGCCGTGGGCTTTGCAGAGCCCCGCGCCGAGATCCTTGGAGGAGCACCCGGTGATGATGCAGAGCTTCTTCTTGTTGATGCCGCCGTGAACCGCGCACTTGCCGCGCACCTTGCGCACGCGCTCGCAGCCTTCCTCGGTGCATCGAAGCCCGCCGCCGTGGGTCACGCAGAACTTGCCGCCCGCCGCCGCGCCCATGCCGCACTCGGGGGTTTGGCATCGCTTGCCGCCGCCGTGCGAGATGCACCGGCCGCCGCCGCGATCTCCCGCGGGGCATCCGTCCACCTGGCAGCGCTTGCCCCCGCCGTGGGCGGTGCACTTGCCGCCGCCGACGTCCAGCTTCTGGCAGGTTTCTTCCTGGCACGTGCGAACCACCGCGCCTCGACCCGCGGTGGAGGGTCGGGCGTTGGTGAGGACCGCGGCGACCGCGTTGGCGGCGAGGCCAGCCTGGCCGTTGGGGCCTTGCGCGGCGTTCATGGCGGAGAGGGCCGCGGCGGTTATACCCGCGGTGGTCCTGTTCTGCGCGCCCGCGGCGACCGCCCGGAGCACCGCGAGGGTCGCCTGGACCTGCGTGGGATCGCCCAGCGTAGCGGCGAGCATCTGCTCGACCGCGACGGGGTCCGCGCCTCCCGCGACGGCCATCGCGACGATGGCGTTGACTTCGGACTGGACCGGGGGGCATATCACGTTCGGCTCGTCATCCTGCGAAAATGGGAGGGGTGTGGGAGCGAGCGCGTCTCAGGCGGGCGCGGGGGCGGCGAGATCGGGGTGAGTGGAGGAGGGTGAGTAGGATTGGAAAAAACGTGGAGACGCGGACAGAACGAACGGTGCGATCGTTCAACACGCGCGCGCCACGCACCTCCGTCTCGATGTTCTGGGGCGCGCCCCCGATCCTCGCGCGCTTCGCTTGGGATTCTCCCTCGTTCGCGGCGCGCGAGCGCGATACGCCACCGCCGCGCGTCATGGCGCGCGCAATTGGGCGGGCGGGTCGAAAGCGCGTCGTGGACTGCACTCGGACGAAACGATGCCCGGCGCATGATGACAAATCGTCTGGAGTTGGACCAAAGGACGCGGCACGGATGGTCAGGGTATTTGCCCATAGCAAAGAATGTCATTTCTGTGGTCGCGCATACTTTGAAGAGTCAAAAACACGCCTCTTTCTCAACGCTAAAAATCGTACGCGTCAAAAACGTGGGCAGCTCCGATTCTCCATCACGGACGGTTCGAGAAACGAGCCGCTGGAGCGATCTGTGCTGCAATTTCCAAGGGCGCCGCCTCACTCCCCGCCACGGGTCACCCGGTTCGATCAGACCGCACCACGACTTCGCCCATCTAATCTAACCACACACGACGCCACCATGGGTACCGGATCCCGCCACAGCAAGAACGCCGGGACGATGGGCTCCGAGAACCTCACCTACGCCGAGAAGAAGGCGCTCGGGTTCGGCACCATCAAGGAGAGGCTCGGCAAGGAGACCGTCAAGGACTTCGACCACTGCGGCCTGGGTTTAACCCACGCGGTGGACCCGGTGGTGACCCCGGAGGGTGTCCTGTACGACCGCGAGCACATCCTCCAGTGCCTCCTCCACCAGAAGAAGGACATCGCGCGCAAGATGAAGACGTGGGAGGCGGAGCAAGCCAGGGACGCCGACAAGGCGACGGCCGAGGAGGACGCCAAGAGACTCGCGGAGCTGGAGAAGTTCGAGCTTGAAAACACGGGAGGCGTGGGAAACTACAAGCCATCAGCCGCCACGGGCACGGCGACCCCGGGGACGGAGACGCACGTGAGCTCATCCGCGGATGTCGCGGCGACTTTAGAGGAGAAGAATCGAATGAAGACGATGAAGGCGTTCTGGCTCCCGTCCAAGACGCCGACGGCGGAGATCAAGGCCGAGAAGCCCGACACCGACACCAAGTGCCCCACGACGCTCAAGAAGCTGCGGCTCAAGGACTTACTGTCGGTCAAGTGGACGCGGGTCCGGAAAGGCGAGGAGAGCGGCGGTTCGAGATACATGTGCCCGGTGACGTTCAAGACGTATACCAACTCGACCAAGATCGTGGTGCTGAAGCCCTCGGGTCACGCGGTGTCCGAGGAGGCGTGGTTGAAGGTGGTGAAGGGTGAGGGGAACTACGACGGGCACAGGGTGAAGGGGGTGATCAAGCTCCAGCGGGGCGGCAGCGGATTCGCGGGAAGCGGCACGCAGGTGGAGTCCAAGACGGAGTTCATGCTGGGCGCGGGGAGCGGGCTGGCGGACGGGCGCGGGCAGAACCGCGGCGCCAGCTCCAAGTTCGGACTCCGGTTCAACTGATCGTCGCGTTCACTGTCGTTTGGTTTGTCGCTATGTGGTTTAATACGACGTCGGCTACGCGCGGCTATGTGTTTTTTTGACCCTCGAGTGGAGGTTCGACGATTGACGATTCTCAGTCCCTCCGTTTGGCTCCCGGGTCCTTCGATTTCGATCGTTTCCCCTTGCTCTTCCGTTCCTCCAGCCGCTGCTTGAACGCCCCCCTCTGCGCGTCCAGATCGTTCGCTAGCGCCGCACGCCGTCGCTCCGCGTTCCGCTGGTGATCCTCGAAGATGAGACTCGCGGCGCTGTCCGGCCTGTCGTTCTTACCCCGCCCCCCGCCCAAGAGCGGGTCCCGATCCTCCCTGTCCCTGTACTTGTCCGCCTTTCGCATCATCTTATCCTTGAGCTTGGACGGGATGGGTATGGCCGCCAGGCGCTGCGCCATCTCCCGCACCAGCTTCGACTCCAAACTGCGCATGTTCTCGTGCAGCGCGTGCTTGAGGTTATCTTCGTTCGTCAGCCGATCGCGCCGCTCCTTCTCAACCTCCTGCACCACGTCCAGCCGTTTCTGCTGCTCGCCGTCCACCGCGGACTTTAAACTCTTCACCCTCATCTCCACGTCGGACACGAACTTCTCCTGGTGGTTCCGCTGGACCACCACCTCGTTGAACAACCCGGTGAGCATCTGGTCATCTTCCAGTTCCAGCGCTTCGCGCGGTTTGCGCAACGCGCAGTGAACGCTGACGAGCAGAAAGAAGACGAACGGGGAGAGCCACACGAGGGATAGGAACATCTGCTCGTTGGGGTTGTAAGGGACCGTGAACGTCGCCTGGGTAAAGTTGGAATCGCCCGGCGGGTAGAAGCACGGCAGTTCCGCTCCGACTATGAAGGAATCGACAAACGCGTCCCTCTGCGCCGCGGTGGTGTTCCCCACGGTCCGTTCCTCGTCGCTGTACACGCACAGGTCGGTGCAGTTGTCCGTGGTGAGGTGGCCGTAGAGCTCGGGAACCGCCGGGTCGCATATAGACTCGTGGACGATCTCCACCTTGACGCAGCCCGTCGCGTTGTTCCCTCCGTGGACGAGGCAGTACTGCTTCACCACGTTCGGGCGGTTGGCGTACGCGTAGTAGGACGGGAAGGTCCAGAGCGAGAGCATGAGCAGGAGGCCGAAGGAGAAGGCGGCGACGAAGCCGTGCGATACCCTGGGCTTGTACCAGCTCAGGAGCCCCGGGGGCTTCTTGTATCGCTGCCGGATCGGGGGCCCGCCGCGTCCGCCGGGGCCCTGGCGAGGCATGCGGGGAGGTCGCCCGTCCGCGCCCCGCCGGCCCGCGCGCCCGGGCGGGCCGCCGCCTCCGCGCCCCTGTCTCATGTCCTCCATCTCACGCCCGCGCGGGGGGCGGCCACCCCCGCCCCTGCCTTCCTCCCTGGCGCGTGCGGGCCGCATCGCGAACGGGGGGCGCGCAATGATTGGCAAGCAGAAAACCAACGGGCTTTTGGCAATTTTCAACCGGGCAACGAGAGTGAAAAAATGTCGTGTGATGAACGCGAGAGCACGCGCTACGTCTTGCTACTGTTCTCGTTCGATGCGAGGTCATATCTGCCCGCGACCGCCGCCGCGTCCTCCCCGACCACCTCCGCGGCCACCGCCAGCCTCCTTCCCGCCGCGCCCGCGCCCGCCGGCCTCCTTCCTCTCGCCGCCGCCGCGGGTCCTCTCCCCGCCGCCCCGCTTGGTGCCGGCTCCCGCGCTCTCCTCCCGCCGCCGGGGCTTGCCCTGCGCGCGCTGCTGCTGCTGCTGCTGCTGCTGCTGCTGCTGCTGCGGGGCGGGGTAGTAGTCGTTATCGTCCACGAGGTCGTCCGGTGCGCCGTACTCGTCGTCGAACCCGTAGTCGGCGAGGTTAATCTCCACGGGCGCGACGGGATCCGCGGGGGCGCCGCGGCGATCCAGCAGCGCAGCCGCGTCGGGTCGCTTCCGCTCCTGGGACTGGCCGGGGGCGGAGGCGCCACCGCCGCCACCGCCGCCGACGCCGAGGCTTCCGAACGTCACGGTGATGCCGTCGACGCCGACGGGGACGCCGGGAGCGCCGTAAGTTCCCCGCGGGTCCAAAGCCGCTCGCCGTTCGACGCCGGGGGGACCTCCTCCGTTGGGAACGATAGCTCCGCCCTGGGACGCGATACCCGGGGCAGGCGGCGCACCGGGAGCCGGTGCCGCCGCCGGGAGAGCGACGGCTGCGGGGGCGGCGTCGCCCGACTCGGCCTTGTTCTTGTTCTTGCCTCGTCCCCCGCGCTCGCGCCTGGGCTTCGCCGCGGGGTTGGCATCCGCATCCGAGGACGGCGGGTTAGCGTCGGCGGGGGCGGCGGGGGCCGGGGTTTGGGCCGGGGCGGCGCCATCGGTGGGTGCCTCGCGATCCGTCTTCCCCGACCTCTTCCTCTCCTTCTTGGCCACGGTGCCGTCCGGGGCGGGGGCGGCGGGCGGGGCGGCGGGAGGGACCGAGTCGTTCTTTACCGCTTCAGCGATCGGCCGGTCGCCGCCGCCCGCCACGGCGCGCCTCGCCTGGGAGCGCTCCGCCTTGGCCGCCACCTTGGCGCGCTCCTCGCGCAGGACCGTGAGACGATCCTCCTCCACGGCCTTCTCGATCTCCTGGCTCAGCTTGGTGAACTCGTCGAGCAGCGCCATGGTCAAGGGCTTCCCGTCGATGAGCTCTCGTTGCTGGTCGTCGATCTCGCCGCCCGCCGCGAGCTTCTCCTCAGCCTTCTGGATCTTCGCGACACGCTTCTGGACGGTTCGGAGCCTGCGATGGCAGAGCAGCTGGACCGCGCCCATCGTGGGCTCGTAGTCATCGCCCGCGGGGGGCATCGTCGGCGACGTGGTCGTCGGTGGGAAGGGTTCGTTGCGATCGCGGATCTGACAGCTGACTCGACGCGTTCCAGCGCCAAATGCCGTGAAATAATTAAATACATCATCATCGCACGGGCAAATAGACACCAATTAAGATTTACTACCTCGTACTACACGTTAATTAATTCGAATTATTTTGGCTCCTATGGGCAAAGTCACTCACGTCATCCACACCACAACGCACGCAGAAGCGGGGTGCCCAAGCGCCGGTCCTCACAAACCGCGCCGGTCGCACCGAGATGACGCGTTCGATGCTGTGCGCGGTGGGGTTGTTCCTGGGGCTACTCATCGCCCCGGGTGCCCGCGCCTATCCAACCGGCAAGGTCGTCGAGCTGACCGAGGCCAACTTCGACGCGGAGGTGCGCCCCTTTCCCACGTCTCGTTGTTGCCCCGCGGCCGGGGATGACCGAGCCGAATGGCCCGCGGATCTCGCGTGTCCCTCCCCGTTCGTTCGACCCTCACCGACCGTCCCCAACGCCTTCCCTCCCCCGTCGCACACGCAGGTGGCGAAAGGACCGACGCTGATAGACGTGTACGCGGACTGGTGTGGACGTGAGTTACCCCCCCTCCAACCG
>Ga0302116_1001062_pt1 | contig 16749 bp, 17 predicted proteins | sample AG5_SCM_MG_FD_203124 | JGI IMG/M metagenome (GOLD analysis project Ga0302116, IMG submission 203124) | Marine microbial communities from Western Arctic Ocean, Canada - AG5_SCM | ecosystem: Environmental > Aquatic > Marine > Oceanic | place: Canada: Western Arctic Ocean | collected 2017-10-01 | reverse complement strand
TGGTTTTTATTGGGTGTAATGGACTGGTGAAAGGACCTTGTAATATAAAATCATGTGGTGTGATCAATAGGAAATTAAAACAACTCATTATTAAAAAACAAGCGAGCGAAAAAAACATGCGAGCGAAGGAAGCGTTGACGTTCATAGGCCGAACCCTCCACCGTGTCCAATTTTGAGCATCTAAAACCTCCACTGCATCATGCGTGAAAATCCAGTTAATCTTTTTAGAAAGTGCGCTTTAACAAAGACAGCTTTAAAAACAAATAACAATTTAGAGCAAATAGAAACGTTTATAAGCTTCATTAATCACACATATAATGAACATTTCTTTCCCCAAGATCAACTTCTTTACTGTTCTGTCCGTGTTCGCTGGCTCTGGGCAGTGGTCGACGGTCGCTCCGCGTCGCTTCTCGAGTACCCCCGCCCGTGAAAGTCGCCGCCATCTGCCGAGTTGTAGTCATAGTCGCCAAATCCCGCCCCTCCTCCATCCATGCTGCCTGCAAACTCCGGCGAGAAGGATATTCCCCCCTCCTCGGCCTTCTCCCCTCCGCCTCCGCCTTCGCCTCCCATACCCTCATGCTTCAAAATAAATTGGTGAGGGTCATTGTGAGCATCGTGGTTCGTCGTTTGCTGCTGCTGCTGCTGCTGCCCCTGCATCTGCTGCATTTTAATTGGACTATTACTCTCCCCCGGCCGCCGACTTATTATATCAGGCAAGGGCATCCCCCTTTGATTGGCAACGTCCATTCGAATTTGCTTGGCCGTGTGTAGCGTCAAATTCATGGCCCCGTCCATCACCTGGCTGTAGCCGTAGCCGCCCCCCCCCTCCCCACCCTCACCACTGCCATTGGTCATATTCATCTCTGGCAGCCTCTCGCTGAGCAACAACTTCCTCGCTTGGTGCTTGGAAGCCCTCAAGTCCCTATTGTACTTCTTGGAAATGTTCTTGATGTACTTGATCCTCTGCGTTTCGGCCCTGGCCATGGTGTTGTGATCATAGAAGGACTTTGTTTCTGCCCCTGCCCTGAGCTTCTGAATGATGGTTCTATTCTCATCTGCTATTCTCCTCTGTTCCTTCTTCCTCATCACGTCGTGCAGCCCCCCCTTGTTGTGCACCGCCTCGCCCTTCATTAACGGACGGGTTTTAGATGGAGACTGGACATTTCCTCCCGTGGTAGCTGTGGCAGGCCCAGTCAGCCGCATTATGGCCGACATCTTCTCCATGAGCTTTCTGTTTTCAATCGCAATTGTTTGCAGCCGGTCGTCTGCCAGCTGCCTCTTCTTAGCGCGGACACGCAAGTGGGCCATGTTGGTCGTGTTGGGCTTCGACGAGTCAACCATGCAGCGGGAGTCGCGCAGCCGCTGCCTGTGGAGCTTGTGATTTGTTCTTTCCTTCCTTCGTGCAATGATATCCTCAGGAGGACGCCCCCAGGGCACTTTACGGTCGACAGCTTTCATGGATGGGAAGAAGAAAAGGGTGAGAACGTGTGTGGTTGATGAAAGACGAAAGAAGTTAACAAAATTTGCGTTATATATATTTTTTTTTGGTTTTCCATGCTATAGCATAGTATAAATTGTCTCCTGCTGCAATTATTGACACACTCAAAGTGAACGCTCAGAAGACAAATTAGAAATAAAACAATAACATTATCCAACCCCAAGTGTTCGACCACCACAAACCACAAAACCAAAAAAGCAAAGGCTTGAATGAGCTTGAATGAGCACCACAAGTGGCTCAGATGAGCATGGACGACTGCCACATCATTGGCTCGTACTCTTGCCTATGTGAGCATGCAGTCGATTTGCTACAATCTACAGGCCCTCACCACACGAGACAATTAAGGCGAAACTCCCCTCGACATTGCCCGTGAGAGTGGAGCCTGTGCTGAGATCATCGGCTTGCTCTCCCTCACTCCCGAGGAAGCTCGTTCGTTGGGTGGTATGGAGATGCTCCGCTTGTACGCACCAGTGGCTTATTGGTGGAATGAGATGGCCACATGGATCTAATCACGATCGTATGCAGACTGTCACAAGTTCATCAATGAGCACGATGGCGAGTTGGTGCGTGAAGTGCTCAAATACGACAATTCTCGTCTTCTTCATGAGGCTGCTATGAATAGCCAGGTATACAGCGACTCCCTCGTGTTTCTTGCTCTTTGAATGATCCATCGGCACCCACTTTCCCTTGTCGCTACTAAAAGTTCAGGATGGCTCAACGGCCCTCCAGTTTGCTGAGAACCCCAGATGGCAAAAGAAACGTGCAGTGAGACCCGAAACTTCCTCCGGCTCACCCCCAAGGACATCTCCTCCACCCTCTACCCCACCCTCTCCCGACAACACCTCCCCCATCAGTTCGTCGACGAGGAGATCTTTGGCCTTCATCAAGCACATGAAGTACGACAAGGCTGAGCTGGTCGAGGTCGAGGACGTGCTGAAGAAGCCGACCCACAAGTGCGACGTCTGTAAGACCCCCACAACGAAAGCTTGCGCACGGTGCAAAACCAGCTACTTCTGCTCCGCCGAGTGCCAAAAACTAGCCTGGAAGAAGCACAAGAAGACGTGCAAACCCCCAACCACCCCTCCAACAAGTGTGGCAGAATTGCGAATCCTCCAGAATGCTCCTCCTCAACCGTTGCATCCAGGAGCCTGGAGCTGGAGACGGACCCACAAGTGTGGTATTAGAATTCTTGAGATGCTATTCAGCGAGAGCACTTCTCAGTCTCAATACAAAAATTGAAATCATTAAAACGTACAAAAATTAATGTTTGTTCCTCTTGCCCCCAACCCCCACTTTTAATCCTACCCCAACACCACCCCTCCTCACTCAAAGAGACCAAATATCAACAACTAGCCTGGACCTCTCTTTTAAAAAGACACACTTTTCTTCCCCCTTTTTCTTATCCCCATTACCCAGTATATTTGCCAACTGATCCAGCACATCGTGCACCATTTTACTCCCGTCTCCACATATATAAACATACGCATTCTCCTCCTCAATCAACTTTCCCAATCTACTCTCACCGATTCCCCCATCCTTAGCCCCATCATCCACAATTTTCATTCTGTCCTGAACATATTCCTTCTCCTTCCCCTTCTCCCTGCTGAAGCTCACGTGCAGCCCACTTATGTCCCCGTGAAAGTCCAGCTCCTTCATCTTGCTTTTGTAAAGCCAGTCGTGATCCTCCCTCCGGCAGCCGTAAAACAGCTCCACCGCGCCGGTGACCTGAACGCTCTGGTAGTCGTTCGCATCGCCGATTCCGACTCCCACCTCCCCCTCGCCAAACTCGAACCCTCCCCGCCAAGACCCCTCGCACGACCTTCCGGCCTCCTCCACCGAGTTAATCTTGGTCAATTTTCTGTGTTCCAGGAACCCCATGAACGGCGCAACGCCCGACCCAGGTCCAATTAACACGAGCGGGTATTTGCTGTTTGCCGGAAGGCGAAAGTGGGTGGACGGTTTTGGGAATATTCTCAACGTTGGCTCGTAGCTAGTGTCGCCACCCCCAACTAGTAGAGGACTGCACAACCCCTCCATGTAGCTCGTGCACAGACCCCCCTTCCTCAGCTCCAAATCAGCCCCCCCACCTCCCCCATTCCCATTCCCATTCCCGTTCCCATTATCGGTCACATAATTCACCACGCTGAAGGCAATCTTCAAGGAGTTCGTTTTGTTCAAAGGACTGCTCGTGACGCTGTAGTACCTTGGAGCGATGCTACTGAACAAGCTCAATAAGGCATCTAAACCCGGAGCGCAGCTCGGGAACAATACCAAAATATCGCCCAAGTTCAAGCACTGCTTCTCAACAAATGTTTTGTACAGCTCCTCGCCAACTTTCGTTTTGCTGCTCAGCAACCGCAACGCGTTTTCCTCCTTCTCATCACCAGTGTACTGGCTCAACCCCAGCAGCACCCGCTTCTTCAGAACCCCGCAAATGTCAATGTTTCGAGATATTGCCACTCGCACAGAAATCTCCTCCTCCCCATCGATCAACACGGTCTCCTCCCCCTTCAGCCCGTGCTTGTCGCTCAGCATAGCCAAAACGATGTCCACAACTCGGGGATCGTTTTCGACCAGCACTCCGATGGAATCTCCTGGGCTATACTCGAGTGAGAAGTCCTGCGCCCAGCGAAAATGGAATTATGTTTAGTTAAATAAGTTAGAACATTGTCTCTCGGCTCACTCGCTCACCTCCGGCAGCTTAAGCTCGAGCTCAACAACCCTCTTTCCGTTGTCTTCCGCCTGCTGTCCACTGCACCCAGTTGTAGCCCGTAGGGGAAAACCATCGTTGATGCAAGCCACAGCTTCCCAAGCCCCCCCCCCCTCCAAAATTATTTTCGCCGCGGCCCTCGCCGGGCCGAGTGGGCTGTTCGTCAAATACGCCGCACTGCGAATCGGAGCACCGTACGGGTTTGCGGCCGAGTAGCAGGACGCGGAGTCGCTGGATGTTATCGTGTTTGTGTTCGTCCCCTCGCCGCCGTCAAAACTTTCGGTAATCGACAAATTGATCAAGTCCATCGACGCGTCGTTTGTTTTCGCATTCAATTTATTGACGAGCTGGCACGACGAGCTAGAGGGTTGTATTGTCGGTAGATCGGAGTTCTTCACGATTGGTAGGGAGGTGGAGGTGGAGGTTAGGGCGAGGAGATGATCAAGGCCTTTTCCTTGGAGCTGTGCCATTTTTTGTTTGTGTGAAAGTTTTGCTGTTTGAATTAGTGGTGGTGGTGGCGGTGGAATTGCGCCATCACCACCAACATCACCACCAGCATTCAGACCCTCCTCACACAACCTTCCTATCCACTCATTCACTCCAACCAAATCTGTTCGCTCGTCAGTCTCGAAGTAATCGAAAAACATCCTCGCCCCCAGCTCCTCTAACCTCTTGGTCATGTTCTGAGCGCACAAATTGCACTCCGCCGCAGTTGTTGTTTGCCGGTCCATTAAAAGGTTCGAGTTTCCCAAACCAACCATCGCGAACGACAGCTTGCACAACGCGTCGCTCTCGTGTGATTTTCGTTTGAAGAATCGGTAGCAGTTGCCAGCATCCTCACTGGGTTGGTTGTTTTCAACTGTTTGCACCACAAAGATGCACCTGTCGGTGGAATTCGGAATGTCAAGCTTTTTGAAATCCTTCATCGACAGCAAATTTATGCTGACCTTGGAATTGCAGGAGGCAGATGCCAACACGGAAGATTTGATTTTCCGGGCAATGTCTTCAGCTAGCTCTCCGCCGTACAGCACGTTGACAATTTTCTTGGTTTGGGTGGGAGGTGGAGGTTTTTGGGCTGAACTAGGATTCAATATTCGGTTCATTGTGTCGTTCGCAAAGACGCTGTTCGCGCGCGACGCCTTGACCTTGACCTCAACAATGTTCTGCTCTAAGCCGAAAGATTTTCCAAAATTGTTAAACACCTCCTCGCACCAAGGCTCAACTACGTCTTCCAGCCCGGTCGCCTCGTCAGCCATGCCAGCGTCCTTCACGCGAACACCACCGCAAGTCTCAAGCTTGATGTCAATGAGGTTCCCCATCGCACAGAACTGGTCGTAGTTAGTATCGCCAAGCCCAAGGACCGCAAACGACACATTGCGGAACGGTAGAGTCGCGGCTGTGGTTTTTCGCTTCAGGTACCGGGTGAAACGGGACGCATTCTCAGGCGAATCACCGTTTCCTGTAGTCGAACAAACTATGATGACAGGGAATTTGTGAGGGGAAGTATCGTCATCCCAATACTTTGTAGCCTTCTTTTTGTATTCATCCAGGGAGCAGATTATCACCGCGTCGTAGAAGAGGGGAGTGGAGGTGGAGGAGGAAGAGGACAGGAAGAAATCAGCCTTCTCAGCTATGTTTTTTGCAATGTGCTCTGAATTGCCAGTGGCTGAACCATACATTATTATCAACGGGAGCTTCATTTTTGGGTTGGCGGCTGGCTGGGGAGGAGGAAATTAATAAAGTTAGTGAATCATCCAGAGAATAGCGTGCTATTGACGAATAAATGCGACATTGTTCCAATCTTAATTTTCTGTTCAACACTCCAAAGGTGCATCTGTCACCTTGTAGCCAACACAACACCTTCCTGCACCTTCCTAGAGTGAGAATAAGTCCCCAATTATCCACCTTCCTAGAGTGAGAATATCATCAAAACAAAAACCAATGGCTCTAAATGAGCACCACGAGTGGCTCAAGAAGCGTGATTGGCCCGCGGTACAAGGAGCCATGTGTGCCCATAAGCGGTGCCTAAATTTGCTAGTGAGAAAGTACAATGAGAGAGATGAGCATGGACGACTGCCAGCTCATTGGCTTGCAGCGAAAGCTCAGACACACACACATACTCTTGCCTTTGTGGGCGTGCAGTCGATTTGCTTCAATCTACAGGCCCTCATCACACGAGACAAGGAAGGCAAAACTCCCATTGACATTGCCCGTAGGAGTGGAGCCTGTGCTGAGATCATCGGCTTACTCTCCCTCACTCCCGAGGAAGCTGATTCGTTGGAATGGAAGGAGATGCTCCGCTTGTACGCACCAGTGGCTTATTGGTGGGAGGAGATGCTGGGGGGGATCGAATCACGATCGTATGCAGACTGCCACAAGTTCGTCAACGAGCACGATGACGAGTTGGTGTGTGAAGTGCTCAAATACATGAATTCTAATCTTCTTCAAGCAATTGCTTGCCATAGCCAGATATACAGCGACTCTCTCGTGTTTCTAGCTCTTCGAACGATCCATCGGCACCCACTTTCCCTCGTGGATAAAAACAAAAACGATTGCTTGACGCCTCTTCAGTATGCTGATTCCAGACATGCAACATGCAAAGAGATCCGAAACGTCCTCCGCCTCACCCCCAAGTACATCTTCTCCATCCCCTACCCCACCCTCCTCCGACAACACCTCCCCAGACATTTCGTCGACGAGGAGGTCTTCGGCACCTACAACACCGCTTGCACGTTCATCAAGCACATGAAGTACGACAAGGCTGAGCTGGTCGAGGTGGAGGACGTGCTGAAGAAGCCGACCCACAAGTGCGACGTCTGTAAGACCGCCACAACGAAAGCTTGCGCACGGTGCAAAACCAGCTACTTCTGCTCCGCCGAGTGCCAGAAGTCGGCGTGGAAGAAGCACAAGAAGACGTGCAAGGCACCGACCACCCCTCCCGCGAGTGAGGCGGAATTGCGGGTTTTGCACGAGGGCATGCTGCTACTGAACCGGTGCATCCAGGAGCCTGGAGCGGGAGACGGACCCACAAGTGTGGTATTAGATTTTCTTCGAGGGTGTTGACTTAATAAATTTCTAAATATCAACATCAACTACATGCTCACATGCTTCTTCCCGAAAGCAGCAAGTTGTTGATACATCCCCTCAACATCCACCATCCTTTCCTTGCCTATCGTGAACTGTTTGTTGTTGCTCGTGTGGTAAATCAAGCTCTTCTTGAACCTTTCCGCCTCCAAGCTAATGATTCTCTGCATTCCACAGTGCTTGGCCCCAAAGAGCTGAAACCCCCCGGACCAAAACTCGACGTTGTTCCAAACCCCGCCGTCCTTCATCCTAAAAGGGGGGAGAAACCCACCTTGGCAGGTGTTGTTCAAGTGGAGGAGGTGCGCTTTCGTAGCTAAAATGCCTGCCTGCTGTGAGAAGGTGTTTGGATCACCGTTTTTCCGATTTCCGTTTTCTGATGCCCAAATTCCTCCCAGTTCGTTCTTCTCTTTTTGTCCAGCAACTGGTAGCAGAGCAAAAAGCGGGCTAATTCCTTTGCCATTGTTTTGTCGTTCGTCGTGTGGAAACTGCAGCAACCTAAGCCGGAACGAGTCGATGGAAGCTTCCCAAGCGACCAGTGCCTTTTTTGATTTTTTGCAGCATTCTTTGCTGAAGTCGTAGTTCAGTTTGTCCCCTTCTTTTTCCTCTTCCCCTTCCCTTTCCGTTTCCCCCTCTATCATTTCAACCCGAATAAAACCAGGAATCATTTTGTCGTATTGCTCGGCGCTCACTTTACCGCTATAATCTTTCCCGAAGCTCCCCTCGCTCCCCTCCTTCCCCTCGCTCCCCTCCTTCTTCGCAGCTTCGATCGCATCAACGATCTCCAAAAAATTTACGACCTGCCCACCAAGTATTCCCATGTCGTCCTCCCAAGCCGAAAATAAATCGTAATTGTTTATGTTCTCGCCGAAGAGGAACCTGTACTGCCTTGCGAGGGAACGGTTAATGGGTCGAACTGTCCCCGTTTGCGGATCTAGGGCTAAAGGGACAGCATCGTTCCAGTATTTCAACCCGACGTTGTATTGGGCCAGTATCTGCTCGATTATTTCTACGTTCTCCGACGACAATGTGTAGCCCAGGACCAGGTGGACGTCCACTTCAAAGACGAATTTTTGGGGGGAGGGGGAAGGAATCAAGGTGGAAAGGGTGGAAAGGAGGACCGGGAGCAGCTTGAGGAGGAGCCGAGAAGCGCCTTTATCAGTTCCACGAGATCCAGTGTCGAATTCTGTCAGAGAAGTTATTACATGAAGGATTTTGATTTTTTTTGGTTCACTGGGGTCGTGGACTTGTTTGAATGCAGAACGGAGTCCATTGTAGAGTGAGTGTGGTGGTGGTATATCTCGAAGTTGTGGTGAAGTGAAGAAAAAGAAGAGGGAAGAACTAATGAAGATTAGGAGAACTTTCCAGATTGTAGACGTTTTATTGATGATGGTCGGGGGATGAGGAGTTGATATTGGGTCGGGATCGTTGTTATGTAGTCGTCGCTTCATCCTTGAAGGTTTGGAAACTTTAAAGTTTATGGGATTTTTTAACTCATGGTTGAAAAAAAAAAAAAAATCATGTTAAAATACCACAACATGATAAGCAGAATTCTCCACACTGGCTTCCGTGCCCACGTCCATCGAGGCCCGATTGACACAATGAATCCACTTCCCTGGCTTGATTCGCCGTCCATTGGTCAGACTCTACTTCAGCACAACCAGACAGCTCGATTTGATAATGTGACACATATGATCAACTACGTTTGCAAAGATAATTTGATGGGTCCTAATGGGAATGGCAACTACCCCATGTGGGATTATGTACCAATATGCGAGTTTCCTTTCATAAATAAAGGATGGAATCATGATGGACATCCCGGCTTCGACGATGTTGTTTTCAATGATTGTTCTATTACCTTATCTCAGGCAATTGACGGATATGACTCAATGTGCGTGATGATGGTCATCTTCGCCTTTATCCCCACCCTTTTTTCGTGTATCTTTCTTCAGATGGTCAACGAGAAGAAGAAACCGAAAGATAAGAACAAGTATTGGTTCATGGTGAAGAAACCAAACATCACCGAGCAGCTTCTGGTGCTAGGGGTTTTTCTTGGGATTGCACACACGGTTCGATGCATAGATGTTTTGGGGTATGCTGGCAGGCTCCAGATCGACACGATCTATACCTGTTGCACCGCATTTTGCATTTCGTGTCCTGTTCACGGGTGAGTTACCGTAGATTTTCAAAAAGGATGCATTGTTCCACACACCACTACAACTATCTAACACCAAACCCAAACCCAAACCCAATTCCAGTGGATTTCTATTGCTTAGAAGTTGGATTTCAATTGTCGACGGTGGGAAGAGTAAGCGACCCCCAAAGTGGGCAGCAATCTACTGCGCTGCTGGGATCTACCTCACGTATTTGACCGAGATAGGAGCGGGGTTGATGGAATATCGTTTCCAGGGTGCTGAGGAAAACGTTGGGGCGATTTCTGGACAAATGAACTCAATCAAAATGATGACAGGCACATTTTGGCTCGGCTCGATTACAATCCTCATGGGAAGGTACGGGCGGCGAATCTCCACGCAGCTTTCCGGGGGGAAAGAAGCTTCGCCCCAGCTCCTCAAAATCAGGAAGATGTGCCGGATTACCTCTGTGTTATGCAGTATGGGCACTCTGACGAAGTTCATGGGCATTTTTGTAAGGCAATTTTTGGTGTGTCAGGATGTCACGCCGTGCGGGTCGGGGGCACCCACAATAATGATCCCAATTTTCATTTACATCACGCAGTACGGAATTACACTTATTAACCAACCGCAGAGAGGAGGAAAGGTGAGCGACGGGCGGTATTGGCCACTCATGTTTATCACTAACCCAAACAATTCGTTTGGCGGTCGCAGAAAATGACCACTCGTCTTGCTGAGAAGGCGGCGGGCAAGAAGTTGTTTGAAAGCACCGTGAGCGGCGTAGAGAGTACCACTGAGAGCAGCTCAACGAGCAGCGCAAGCACGGCGAGCAGCACGGCGAGCAGCACGGCGAGCGTGGCGCCAGAATAATAAATAATAAAGGGTTAATACCAACTTTCAAAACTATAAAACGGGTCAACACACACAAATTTCCAAAATTTTATGAAAAATGAAAAGAAGATTTTACAATTTGTTCACATTTTTTTATTTGGTTTCCACCTGGTCGGGGTGATTTGGATTGGGAGGTGGGCCGGGGATAGGAAGGAGAGGATAACGGAGGATACGTCGTAACCGCCGTTGAACACGCACTCGCCGAGTAGCCTCATGACTTTCTCGAGGGGTGAGGTGTTTTCGTTTTTTGGGTCTAAAAATGTCACAAATTCCCACTTGTAGACGATGTGGAGAATCAGGTTGAGGATGGGGGTGAGGGCTGTGAGGTGGTACTCTCGGATTGGGGTGGTTCTAAGTGTGAAACCCTTGTTGGCCGACACAATGAAGTTGGAATCGGCCGTGATGGTGAGCTGCCTGGTGCGGAATTCCTGCTCGAACGTGTGCTTGAGCTCGAAGGTCTCAGCATCCCAGATCTTCATCGTGTTGTCGTCACCGGAACTCACAAGAATACGTCCGTTGGGGGAGTATGAGACGTTACGGACGGATCTAGAGGTGTGAGCCTGGTCGATGCTCTTCACCAAGCTTCCATCGGCAGGGTTCCAAAATTTGATGGATTCATCGTAACCTCCCGAGCAAAGGAGTTTGCAGTCGGGAAAGAACGAGAGGGACTCAACGTAACCGGTGTGGCTCTCCAACGTGTGCGCTAAGATGGCACTTCCCTCGTTGAAGCTGTAGGTCTTGATGGACTTGTCGCCACTTCCAGTAGCCAGCTGCTTGCCGTCGGGGGAGAAGCACACTGCACGAATCCAACTCGTGTGATCCTCAAGCACTTGCACTCTAGCCCACTCGCCACCCTCCCCCGACTCCGACCAAATCATAAGCTGCCCATCACCTTCACCAGAAGCAATGTGGGAGCCTGATGGGGAGACGGTGACACACAACACACCATTACCGTGTCCCACCAAGGTCTGTACCAACTCGAGGGAAGGACTGAATACCTTCAAGTCGCCACCAACACCACCACTGCCACAAGCCACAAGTCCCGAGCCATTCGGAAGATAGCAAAGACCATAGACACCATAGGCAAAAACATTGTCAGCTCGATATTCTACCTTGTTGGATCTGGTCGAGTGGACGATGATTGACCTGCCCCCACCACCCGATGCCACATGACCGTTACTCCGCAACGCCACGCAACGCACTTCACCATTATGCCCGTGGAGGAGCTGTTCGTTCATAATTTAAATAGTTCACGTCCACCACTCCACCCACAAATTATATCCAAAATCCAATATCCACACTAGAAATGAGTTCAGCTCCTCCTGTTTTCCCTCAACTGAACCTCGAGCAGGCCAAGTCAGCCCTCAAAGAAGCCCTGGATGCATTCTTGGTCGATGAAAACAAGGTCAAAATGGAAAATGCTATTGCTGATTGTGGCGACGACCCAATGAAGAAAATGATGGTCCTCATCCCACTGGTGCAGTCAATTCAGGGTGAAGTTATGAAGAAGTACGGTTTTGACGGTCCCGGAGCTGTCATGGCTGCAACCATGCAGATCAACATGTTTGCTCCTAAGGATGCTGAGATTGCCAATGGTGTCAGGATGCTTGCCGCCAAGCTGCAGGGAAACTAAATTTTCTCGTACTATAAAATTTTCGTAGACTACTTATTCCAACGATATTAACCTAACCAAGTTTGGATTGTTCTTGTGCCTCTCTAAGATTTTTGCCCTCTCCAAAAAACTAGCCAGCCTGTTCATGTTGTCGTTCTGCAAGCTCAAATAGGGGTCGTTTGTCGAGTGGAGCGTGCGGTCAATGAGTTGTCGCAGTAGAGTGTAGAGGGTGTCTGAGTTTGAATTGGAGTTTAAATTTGAGTTTGTCTCCTCTTCTTCATCTTCAGCCTCACTGTCTGAATCAGATTTGTTGTCTATGATCTCAACGTGAATCTCGTTCGAGTCGTTGACTCCCCTCTTTCTTTTCCGCTTCTTTATCTTCTTCGCTGACTGGGTCGGGCCTGTCATCCTGGCCGGCTCTTCGTCGTTTTTATTTGAGGTGTTTGCTGCATTTGCTGCTGATGATTCCAAAATTGCTTTTAAATCTTCTTCGAGGGAGGCGTTTTCAGTGACTAGATCGGGGCTGGGGTTGGGGTTGGGGAGGGGGAGGGTATATGAACCCACCTCGACACGCTGCCGTAGCGCCACATTTCTGGCGCGCTCTCTTTCCACCTCCTCGTGACCATTATCATCCCCAACCCCAACCTGCTGCTGCAGAAACGCTCGCGCCAATGTCATCTCGACTGTCGAGGAATGTGTGGCAGCAGACAACGATGCAACGTTCGCTGCTGCTGCTGTTGATGTACGGTGGGCTGTGGGGAGGGTGGAAAAGGCGTTTAAAACGGCTGTTCGGAGGTTGCTGACTGTTGTTGTTGTGGGGGTGGAGGTGTCGGAGGATGAGGGTGAGGGTGAGGATGAGGATGAGGATGAGGATGAGGTTGAGTCATCGTTGAACTGCTGGTCAAGGAGGTGAATCTCAGCCTCAAAAGCAGTTACAGCAAGACGAAGAGATGTGATTGTCGCACCCTCCGTGTTGTTGTCTTCTTTTTCGCTGTCATTGTCGTTATTGTCAAGAGTGGCTAGCTCAGCACGCAGCGCGAGGATCTCGGACCAACGAGACTCGTTCTGGGTTCGAATTGCTTCTAAAACAGCAGCTGGGGCGGGTTGGGATGATGAAGAACGAGATGTTTTGAGATAGTTCTTCGCTCCTTTCATTGTGCTGCTTTGGCTTGGGTGGCTGGTGCAAAAAAGAAGTTGATGGGCTGAAACGAATGGTAAAAATGCTTAGCAAAACGAGATTTAAATTTGAAGCGGCCCAAATTCCTTCATGTTATCACCACAAGAAGCTGCAGTATACTGCATCCAGAGCGACGCAGAATCGCTGACTTTGGAGTGGAGAACCCACCCAGGTGCTCTTCGTTATGAGCTTCAGATGTTGACAAATCCCCCAGCCAGTTTAGAGGCCAGTCCGGATACGTCAGACCGTGCTGAGTGGGTGTCATTGAGCGCAAAGCTCACATCGACAACGATCAAGAAGAAAAATCTGCGTCCTCCCGAACTGGCTTCGTACTCCTTTCGTGTTAGGGCTCGTGATGAAGTGGACTTTCACGCCTTCGCAATTCCTTCTGCCCCTTACTCTACGGTTTCTGCGGTGGCTAAGTTTCTGCCTTCGCCTGTCCGGCTGAAGTTGGCAGAGCCAACTGCGCTGACGATTGCGTGGGATAAATTGCCTGGGGATAAACCATGCAAGTACGAGATTGAAATGCGAGAGGTAGGGAAATCGTGGGCTCGCATCGCAACCATCAACGGAACTGAGGTTCGCAAGCGCAACCTGTCACCAGAAACAACGTATAATTTTCGAATACGACCGGTGTTTGAGTTGTCACAGGATGAGAACTACGATTTCCGGCACGAGCTCGTTCCTTGTAAAACGACATCAGTTGTTGGAAAATATTTGCAAACTACGTTTGCAAATTCAGCCATGATTCAGAACAATGGCGCAAAGCACGATCTGAAGACAGCCTTCGCGAACAAGAAAATTGTACTACTTTACTTCTCGGCCCACTGGTGTGGTCCGTGCCGGCAGTTCACGCCAAAACTTGTAGATTTCTACAAGCAGAACAAGAAGAGTGACAGTCTGTTCGAGGTGGTTTTCATCTCTGCAGACCACGACGAAGGGGGGTTTAAAGAGTATTTCGCGGAGATGCCGTGGCTGTCGATTGATTATGACGACGACAACCGCGAGCGAATTCAAGCCACGTACAAAGTGTCGGGCATTCCTAGTTTAAAGGTGATAGACTGCGGGACAGGTAGAATCATCGAGGACGGCGTGAGAGAAATGAGTACTAATTCCTTGGATACGTGGCTTAGAAAAAGCAAGGTTAAAACTACTTAATCTCTACCCCCATTCTATCTCGTCCGGCTGTATTGGACGCTGGAGCGGCACAACACTATGCCCGCCACAATCTCTGTCCAGTTTCTTTCGCATGTCCCAGGCGTCCTCTTCTCCACTGTAATACCCCAGCACTTTTCTAAACCCTACATACCCAAACTTCTCGTACATTCCGATCGCCTTCCAATTGGACTTTCGCACAAACAAATCTACAAACCAGCAATTGTATATTTTGCTGGAAACAGACTCAAGTTCGTTCATGAGTAGATTGCCAAGGCCAAGCCGCCGAAACTCGGGCGACACGGTGAGGCAGGTCACATGGCCATGCCACAATCCATACTTCTTCGACTCGTCTTTTGTCCCGGATTCGTTAATCTCAGGCGAGTCCTCGTTGACCCCCTCGCACTTACCCATCGAGTACGCCATGAGCTTGTTGTTGGGGGAGCTAGCAGCTGTGAAGTACTCTGGCCATCGCGAATAGTAATCAAGATAAAATCCTATATTGTAGGTTTCGGTTAGCGGATCCAGGTTGACCGAGTTGAAAGATAGCAAATCAGTCATCTTGAATGGTCTAATTGTTGTCATGATACAAGGCTGCCACCCTCCTGATCAATTTATTTGTAGTTTCCTAATTTTTGAAGACGATGTTCGAGAAGAGGATTGAGAAAAAAACTGCAGAGATGCTCGCTACAAGATTTAGGTAATCCGCACCTTTGTGTCATGTGTTTAGCCCACAGCTCAATATTTTATAGTATACCACTCGACAGCCCCGATTGAATAAAAAGAATTTCAGAAACACTCGATCCCAACTAACCTCACTCCCCCACCCTCCCACACACACATCTCACCCCACAGCGGCCTCATGGCCCGCCGGATGGCTATGCCTACCCGTAGATTTGGCTCGTCAACAGGGGGAGCCCACAAGGAGAAGACTTTCACCGAGGAGTGGTTGTCTGATGCTGGAGCCTATCCTGTTATCATCATCATTTCCGGAGCCTGTGTCTTCTGTGCTGGTGTTTGCACTTGGAACTTGGTGGGTAATAAGGATGTCCGATGGGACAAGAAGAAACGTATGAGCACAATTCGCTTTTGGGATTGAGAGTGAGGAAGCAAACCCACATGCTTAGAAGCTGACTTCATAAAGATTATTTTCATTCATTCTACATTTTACATTTCATACCTGTAGTTCACCATATATCCGAAGCTCGAGTCCATGCCCCTCTTGGACATATCGCCATTTCTATTTATTTGCAATATTTTCGCTCCATTGCCCATGTGAAACCTCGCGACGCTGTTCACCGGCTTCCCACTCTTGTCCTTGCTGGCCAGGTATTTATCAGCAAATTTGTCCAGCCGTTCGTACTCAAGCTCCCCCCCTTCCCCTTCTACTTTGGCCCCACCCTCTTGCTCGTTTACCCACTTCCGAAAACCTGGCAATGGGCTAAGGGTGACGAAATCCGATATCCCCCCGAATTCCTCCTTCAGCTCTTTCACAGCGCGTTTTATCAACCGGCTACCAAACTCCACTCCTCGCAGCCCTCTCTTCGTCGCGTTGATGCTGTAGAAGATTGCGCCAGTCACCTCATCGCTTGCCACATCTAACTTCTCGCTCCCAAGGATGTCAGTCATGCCAGTCGCAATCTTCCCTTCTCTCATCAGCCGCACGTGGACGAAAATCAGTGGGTCGTTTCGGAGTGACGGGTGAAAGAACCCGTAGCACCTGCGCAGATTGTTGCCCGACAAACGATCTTTCAAATCTTGCAAAGACGAAACTGGGTGATTCTGCGCGAGCCAAAAGAATTGAGTGGGTTAGTTTAGTAGTGAATGTAGGTCTGTAGTAATTTTGCATACCATACCTTATCAAGGATCGCCGCTCACCTGCTCTTTTTTGGCAATCTTTTCTATCGTCAAAGCGGGTGTGTCCGCGTAGGTAATTTGTCTAAATTGGAGAAGGGAGAGCGAGAAAAAGTGCGTGAGTAGCTTGTGGATCGTTTGTGACAAGGTTCGAAGGGAGTTTGTATCGGAACTGGGCTTGGATTGGACAAACAGCACGTCCTCCCGAAGCTGAATTAGAAATTCCAGTACGTTTGGGTGGCCGTTCTTCATAATACGCTCTAGGTTTTTCTCGTATTCTGGTGTCACGGCGTTACGGATGGCGAGGACTTCTTCGTGGGATAAAGTGCTGCAGCTGGTGGTTGAGGAGGTGAGGATTTTGCTAACTGTTTTGATTGTGGAGAATGGATCATTTGTGGCTGCTAAGTGCAGGACGTGGGCTTGCCGTTGGTCTACTGGCAGTTTTGTGTAGAGTTGTGTGGATTGTGGCATGGTGGAATCTAGTATCGACATCAATATGCAGGGGGGGGGATTCGTGGAACTTATGGAAAGGAAACGACTTGGAATGTGAGGTCGAACGAAAGAGAACGTGATTTTTCGGAGCATGACTCAAGGTGGGGGAGGGGGGTTTGAGTTAGCTGAAGAAAAGTTTTTAGTCGA
>Ga0302116_1001058_pt1 | contig 16768 bp, 20 predicted proteins | sample AG5_SCM_MG_FD_203124 | JGI IMG/M metagenome (GOLD analysis project Ga0302116, IMG submission 203124) | Marine microbial communities from Western Arctic Ocean, Canada - AG5_SCM | ecosystem: Environmental > Aquatic > Marine > Oceanic | place: Canada: Western Arctic Ocean | collected 2017-10-01 | reverse complement strand
CCTCCTCCTCCTCCCCCTTCTTCCCGACCTGCTTGGATTTCCTCGGTGCGCGCCCCATCTTGCTACGCCTCTCCAGCCTTTCCCTTTCCTCCTTTTGGTTCTTGTTCTCGTGTTTATTAATTTCCTCCAGTGACATTTCCCCCTTCTCCTCCCCCTTCTCCTCCCCCTTCTCCTCCCCCTCCCCCTCGCTCTCTCCCTTTTTCTCGCCCACGCTCTTTTTGCTCCCCCTCTTGAACATGCTTCCCATCTTGGTGATATTCCGAACGCTCTTGAAGGTGTTCTTCAACTTGGCCTTCATGCTGCCTCGCTCCTTCCTGCCTTTGTTCTCCTCCTCCTTGACCTCCTCGACTACAACCTCCTCCACCTTCTCCTCCACCTTGGCCCCTAGCGGGGCTTTTTTGAACACCAAGATTGAGTTGTCCCCCTGCGCCGCGGATTGGGTAGGGTTAGCAATAGCAATAGCAATAGCAATAGCAATAGCAATAGCAAAGCAATAGCAATAGCAATAGCAATAGCAATAGCAATAGTTGCGCGAGCTTTAATAAGTTTTTTGGCCGCATGCATCCTCACTCACCTCCATCTCGAACTTGAGCTCCAGTTGAAACTGGTAGAGGCCCGCAATTTCGATGATGTCCTCCATGTCCCGGATCCCAAACTTGGCGCTCAGCGTCTTCAAGTGGAGGTCGACCATATCCTGCGTGTGGGTGATGCTCCCATCGACCCGGAACGGCCCGTATAAAAACAGAGTTCCGTACATTTTTATAATTTCCGACCCGCACTTGAACAGGTTCTCTACGAACCGCCACGGGGCGTACTGGATTACGTTGAGCGCGCAGAGCATGTCGCAGGACTTCCACCTGTTTTCGAGCAAGGCCATATTTTTGTCGAACATTGTTATGTCGAATTTGAAGGCTTCAAAACAGTTGCCATGCATGTATCTTGCGTTACTTCCACTTCTGTAAACGTCATTTTGCCTCGCCAACGCGTTGCACGAGTCAATGCACCTCTGCTTGATGTCGGTCGGCTGCCAGTTGACGTCACCGTTCCGCTCGCACACCGTCACCGCGTGCTGGCCGCTCCCGCAGCCGAGCTCGAACACCTTTAGCTTCTCCCCCAGCCCGAGCGTCTTCTTCCCATCCTTGCTGGCCGGAACCAAGTGAGCCTTCAAAATTTCGTACACCGCCTCCATGCTCTTGTCGACGCTCGGGCTCCTCAGGCCTTGCACGTAGCCCTCCTCCTTGTTCCAGCCCACAGTGTCTAGCCTGAAGTAGTCGTCCATTTTGCCAGGTTCCTTGGGTGCCCTCAAGTTCGGCTTCACGCTGTACGTGCAGTCCGAGGGTGGCATCGGCACGTGCTTCGTCCACAGCTCGTACGAGAGCTTTGGGATGATGACTTCCTTCGCCCTAGCTTCCAGCTTTTGAAGCTGGGCGTGCTGCGAAGGGTCCTTCGCCGTGTATAATGTGTTCTTGTGGAGGGTGCGCGCGTTCCTGGCCTGGACAATTCGAGGCTGTGGTTGTGGGTGGTGGGGTTAGGTTAGTGTGTTGTTGAATGAACTCTGTGTTGATTGCGCACGCTCCCTGTCTCGCACACACACCTTTGAAAACTCGGTTAGCCACTCGGGATAGTCGCGCAGCCCGTCCTGGCGGTTCTCCCGGTCCGCCTGCCGCTTCGCCTCAAGCGCGTACTTCTCTGTGGCTGCCTTGACCCTAGCACCAAAAATGGCGCTCAAGATTGAAGGGCCGTTCTCGTTGAAATTAGTTGGGTTCGCGGCTCTTTGGTCAGCTTCGTCCAAGTCGAGGGCTTCCTGCATCTCCGGGGAGTGGCTTGGGGGCAAGTTAATGCCTTCGTCCTTGCCAAGAGTAGGGGGAAGGTTCGGGTTCAATTTCCGATTCCCGAACAAACCTGCTTTTAATTTGTTTGAGTTTGCACCCAGCGACTTCATCATCTTGAGCTTTAGTTTTGCAGCCTCCAGCTTCTCTTCAGGTGACCTGAGGTCAACGCCCACCTGGGTGAGAACATCGGGCTCTAGGTCCTGCGCCGAGAGAGACCGAACGAGAGTGGGTTAGGAGCGAGAGGCCAGCTACGAAGGCGGCCAGCTATGACGGAATGAAATGAAACTCACCACCTCCTTGGCCATCGCCTGGCGCTGCTTCTGCAGCTGGGTGAGCTCCTTAATCGACTGGAGGCGCTTCTTCACCTTTATTCTCCGCTTCTTCCCCTTGCGCTGCCAGCTGATTTCCACATTCTGCCTGACAGGCTTCAAAACAGCCTTTGTTATTTCAGGGAACTCCTCTGCCATGTTGGGCATCCACGAATTGCTCATACCGAATATAAATCAATTTAATGGGGATCACGGGATGTCGTCATCATGGAAATGGTTGAGGTTCGATTCTCTTATTTATCTTATGAAATCTTAATATCATATATTTTATTTTATATTTTCGATCAACTGAACTGAAGTTGTCAATTTGCCGACAAAAAAAAATAACATCTTCTCAGCTCCAGAAAGAACCCCTTCAAGAAAACTAAGTGATTTACCCTTTTCCTCGCAAAACAAGCAGTGAAGCATCAATTTCATGTCTTCATCAAAAGTCGTTCCCATTGACCCCCTCCCTCTTCCTCTTCCAACCACCTCCTCCAACCCCAACCCCGACCCAGACCCAGACCCAGACCCAGACCCAGACCCAGACCCAGATGAAAAAAACTCACCTCGCTCACGATGTGAGGGCCGCTCTGAGAGTCGAAGTCGCCGGGACAGCAACATTTCCACAGTGTCCGTCCTCTCCGACATGTCATTGAGCTCTGCTGATAGCGATGATAGTAACACTGAAACTTTCTCTTCCTCCCAAAAGTTTGACAAAAGCACCGGGGAGGCTGACTCAAACCCAAAATCCAACCTATTTCTCTCTCCCTCTGGTGAAGATCTCACCTCGAGCTTCCATGGTGACCAGCTAAATTCGTTAAAACTCCTCAGCAACCCAGCATCAAACTCAGCTGGCCCAGCCAAAATGACTGTCGCCGAGCGAATGATTGAGCGGAAGTTCCTGCAGGACTTTATCGACGACCAGGCCGCAAGGAGCGCCTGGGTGAAAGTATTTGAGGATTTGGATTACAGGGACTATGAGCTTGACGAGCTAGACATGATCGACGACGTTAGGAATTTAGTTCACAAGTTTCGGAACCAGGACGGCTTTTTTCTGAAGTCCGCGAAGCTCAACTCCCCCCTCGTTTCTGGCGAGATTGGTTATGACAAATACAGGAACGAATTTTTTGGCAGAACGATTAGCAAAATTAACGTCAAGGCCCCACCCGCTACGGTGCTGGCGTTTTTGTGGGACCAGAGCTCACACTCACACTCGTCCGACCCGACAAAGGTGAGCGAGCGAAGCGAGCGAGCCTTGAGGAAGACGAGAATACGAGCCACTACTAAACTTAACTAACATCATTCTCAATTTTTTGGCTCGTTCGCCTCCCCCCTGCTCCATTAAAAATGCCCCTCGCTTCGCTCGGCGCAGGTGCTCGAAACTAGAAACAAGCACAACCAAGTCATTCACAACATCAAGACCCCGGCCCCGCCGGTCAAGCCCAGGGACTTCATCAATCGGCTGCTGTGGAAATTCGACATGATGGAAGACGCATACTTCCTGGTTTACGTTCCACTTGCCCAGCATGAGAAGGCGAAGAGGAAAAAAGATCACATTGCGAGTATGATGACTAGATGCTACGTGCTGACTGAGGACATAGAAGGCGAGTGCAAGGTGGAGATGGTCGTAAAATACAGCATGGGTCTCGACATCTTACCACTGTGGTACCTGGCAAAGAAGTTTTTAATCCCAATTGGATTGAGGAGCGCAAGTGAGGTTCAGCAGTACTTCACTAGACTGCGCACCCTCGAGGAGCTGGATTACGAGGACGGTAAGGCCTTGGGGGTTGCGTACACCCTCAAGGTTGCGAGTAACATGGCTAGCAAAAGTAAGACGAGGCAGGCGTCCCAGTTAGTTAAACAGGGTGCCCAGGTGCTTCGCAAACAGAGCACAATGACCAGGAGGGCAAGTCGTCATGAGATGCAGGTGAGCAAAAAAAAGCAAAGCAAAGCAAAGCAAAGCAATTATACTAACCCAACCTAATCTAGCTGCAACTCAATTATAAACTAGACACGTCGAGTCACTCCAAGGCCAAGAAAAAGTGTCAGGATGTAACATTGAGCCACATTTCCCTCCGCTCCTTCTCCCAGCACAACTCGTGGTTCCACGCTCTGATGACCGAGGTAATCCACCACAAGTTACATAAGGCCGCAACAGTCTCAACCCCCCTGGCCTACATGAACGACGACGACGCAATTAAAATTGGCCAGGGCCTGGCTATTGCTACAATTACCTCTATCTCACCCTCCGCAGCGGTTGACGAGTGGGTGCTCAAGTATCCGGCCATAACGAAACTGAACGAAGAGCAAATGTGGTTCCGACCGATGATGGACACTATCGTCGTGGAACTGTTGAGCGACATTAGCTGGGGGTTGAAAGTCCGAGTGGGCGTTGGGGCAGTTCTGTCAATTGCGGATATATGCACCGACGTATACATGATCTCCTTCTACCTGTCCGAGGGGGGGGGGTCTGAAATGTACGCTCTGATAACATTCGTCTGCGTTCTTATCTCTACATTCCTCCAGGTGAGTGAGCGAGCGAGCCTTTTGGAAAACGATAATACTCGCGATGGAATGCGCGAAATGGCTACACATAATGGCTACATCCACTACTAAGCTAACTCGCCCAATTCGTTTGGTGGCTCGCTCCGTTTGTTTCGCTCGTCCTTCATTAAAAATGCGTCTCGCTCGCTTCGCTCGGCGCAGCTCTGCTTCGTCATTGCTCAGAACCGAGCGAAGCCCAAAATCATGTGGCTCGAAATTCTCTACGTGGTCACGTTTGTTAAGCCCGTCGTCGACGCTTACAGAGTCGCGACAGGCACCGTCCAGCAGGCACATCACATTACCGATCCGTTGACGGAGCTAATTGTAACCAAGTGTGCAGAGATGTTTGGAGAGAGTATTCCCGTCGGCGTTATTCAGTTGTTTCACGAGTTGAGGAAGGGCAGGTGAGAGCCGCACACGCACACGCACACAATTAAATAAGCTAACCCCTTCTTTTGTGCGCAGAGTTGCCAAATCCGCAATGTTCTCAATCTTTATCTCCGCCTGCACAACTGCTTTCATCTCGTGCACGATTGCGTACGATATGGACACGGACCCAAAGTCTCGCAAACGAGCCCCGAACCACTACGGGTACATTCCCGATTCCGGCCAAGATCGAATGCTCGCATTTATGGCAATGCTGTCATTCAAGTCAGCCCACGTCGTTTCACGTTTGTTTGGAATGGCAATGCTAGTTTGTGCATGCGTGTCGGGCCACGAAGATATCAATATGAACTTCCTGCTGGCAGTGATTTTTGGGGAGCTCGCAATCTTCTTCCTCTACAAAGTTGTGCGAGGAGACTTCCTGTACTGGTACCCTATGACGGGCCTCCCAGGACTATTCGCATCAATCCTCCAACGCATGGTTTGGAAGGTCATTGCGGATTACACAGCGTTGATCCACCTATCCCTACCCTTGGATTTGGGCGGCGGGTACTGGACTTTCAACACAGTTTACACCCACGTAACATGCTACCTGTGGGGTTATTTATACCTAGAGTATGCTAAAGTAGAGGACGAAGCTGTCGGGACCAAGCTACCCAGAGCGGTTGTTTTTGGCGTTTTGGGAGCCATATCTTTCATCTGGGTGGTTTCCTTCGTCATTTTTTTGATGAACACGAAAGAAAGGTTCAGGAAGAACTTTTTGAGTTTCATGAGAGGGAGGGACATGGTCAGTAACTTTTTCACGAATTCCACAGACGACACAGTGAGGTGAGGACGGCGCTTAGCGTAGCTAGCCATAACACAACACAACACAACACAACACAACACAACACAACACAACACAACACAACACAACACAACTAACCCTAAACCAAATCCAATCCAAATCCAGAATCGTTATTTTTGAATTCAACCCGAGCTACGTTAGTCACTTGAAGAACGAGATTGACGAGTGGTTGAGCCTAAACATTGAAAAGTGGAACCGGGAGCCTTGGTTCACAAGCGCCTTGAAGGAAAAAATTCCGCAGAAGTTCAGCAGACTGCTGAACAATGCAGATGATGGTGGGAGCATGCCTTACACTCAAATTGGGAGTGACTTTTACAACAAAAACGCTCAGAGTATGAAGGAGATGCCGGACGGGGGGAGATCTAGTCAGGCAAAAACGAGTAACAGCTCCAGACAGACCATGCTAAACTTTGGCAAGAAGGTCGATTGCTGCTGAGCTGGGATAGACATCATGACATAATATATTAATAAAGTGTGCATATTGCTATTGCTATTTAAAAAAAAAGTATTCGCTACAGTATTATGTTTCTGGCGAACTCGCCACTCCTCGATAGTGTCGGTCTATCAACTTCGTTTCGATTGCCTGTAAGCTTAATCCTCTTCCTCTCATAGTCCACTTCCCTCGCGTACACCTTCACCCTTTGACCCCGGCTCATGAACTCGCTCGGGTGTTCCCCATCCATAACAGGGAAATCGGGGTGATCCATGAAATGCAAAAAACCCTCAACCTTGCACCCGACATCGACAAAGGCTCCAAAGTTGGTGATCTTCAAAATGGTGCCCCAAAGTTCGTCGCTCTCTTCAATATCCTCAAGCTCTACCCTGCTGTCCACCTCCTGGTCCACTCCCGCATAAGAATTAGACGGAGACTGGTTAGACTTCTCACCAGTTAGCGCGAGTTTTCGGCGCTCGACATCAATGTACTTGACTCGAACCATGACGTCCTGCCCGCGTTCCAATACTTCTCTCGGGTGGCTGATGAATTTCGAGGAATCGATGTCTTTAATGTGCAGGAGGCCATCAAACTCCGTTCCAATGTCAATGTATGCCCCAAACGACACAAGGGTTATAACTCGACCAGGGATGAGGGTCTCGAGGGGGATTTCAGAGAGAGGAATTCGGGAAGAGAAGAGTGTCAAACGCTTTACCTTGTCAGCTTTCTTGCTGGTGCGCTGCTGCAGCTTGAAAGCCTTCACTATTCGAACCTTTCGCTGGGTGGGTGATTCTGTTCGTTCCTTGTTAGACTTTGCTTTGGCTCGATTTTGCCTCGAAACGGTGACGTGGGCAAGGGCCTTTGGTGAAAGAATTCTGCGTGGGCTGCTTGGGTTTGGGTTTGAATCAGTATTAACATTAGAATCAGGAGTTTGAACCATTCGCAGTCTGATGTGGCCACGATTGCAGGGAGAGGAAAATTGAAATGAATTCGTGGTCACGCCAGAGATGAGTAGGACAACGATAATCCTGAGGAACAGCATATTATATATAGAGGAGGGAGAAATTGTTAAGACTCAAACTTGGGAACCTTGGCACCTAAGGAATGTTTTATTCCAAAATGGGGACACAGAAAATGAAGGCTGCAATTGAAGTGATTCTGACAACCACATGATTCAGACAACCACATATATCTCGCAATTTAAAAACGTAAACACATGACTAGCAACATCCTGATTCACCCACTGGCTGTGGTTGCAATGGCAGACCACTTTACTCGAGTAAACTTAGGAGCCACCTTACTTTCGGCGGATAGTAAAATTTTGGGAATTCTCTTTGGCACTCGGGAGGAAGGGGGCAAGCTCGTCATCAATGATTCAATTGAGGTGAGTTGTGAGAGTTGGGTGAGGGAGTGACAGCACGAGGAGCAAGCCTAACACCAACCTCCCCAGGTTGACTATACGGAGCAGAGTGGCAAAGCAAAATTCTCCACCGCCTCTCTTGGTTCGAAGAGGGATCTCCACAAGGAGGTCTTCCCTCTCCAGCAAGTTGTTGGATTCTATCGGTGTGGCGACGAGGTTGAGTCCAACGACATGCAAATAAACAGCGACTTCACAGCCTACCAAACCCATCCAGTTTTCTTGCTTCTCAACACCAACATAGCAACCGGCTCGAAGGAGATGCCAATGACAATCTACGAGGCCACCTCGACTGGCTTTGTTGAGCAATCATATGAGCTCCAAAGCTCCGATTCCGAGAGAATTGCCATTGAGCACGTGATCAAAAACAAGAAGGATGGGGCCAACGCTGTGGCAGCGCACATCTTCTCCCTGCAGGAGTCCGTCAATTCCATGAACACCCGTGTCGGTGTGCTCATCGATTACCTTGAGAAGGTTGAGAAAAATCTTGTTGAACCCAACCCGGTCCTCATCAAGCAGATCAACAACCTTCTGACCCAGCTTCCTGTTGAGAACGGCGAGGGTGTCGAAAAGCAGATCAAATCCGAAACTAACGACAGTCTCAACATCGATTTCCTGCGCACACTGGTGAAATCTGCTGCGGCGTTGGATGAGATTTCCATCATGCACAACAAGAGCACGGAGAAAAAGAATAAAAGAATATGAATGTTTGAAAAAAAAGGAGGGGGAAGAAGATCGTGTCGTTCGTAGCAAAATAGCTCAATAAATTTTTATTTTCCACACAAACATTCCACACACACACACACACACACACACACTCTAGAAAAAAGTTTCTCTTGCCTCTTCCCCCTTCTCCTCCTCCCCCTTCTCCTCCTCTCCCTGCCTGTAGGCGATATTCCCGGGCACCACAGTGATTGACCCGGGCAGGCTGGCCGGTCCACTCCTCCGAATCTCGCTAGTAGTGTTCTCAAGATCTGCCACCAATGGGTTTTCGTGCAAATTCTCTCCTTTTCCTTTTCCTTCTCCTTCTTTATCCTCCTCGTCCTCGTCCTCGTCCTCGTCCTCGTCCTCGTCCTCGCTGTCTAAGATATCATCCCTCGCCTGTTTTCCGTCTCCCTCTCCCTTCTTCTTCTTCGCATCCTCCTCGTTCTGCCTCTCCCACTTCTCCTTCTTTTCAATGTCAGTTAAGAACAAGTCTGGATACAAATGATAGTCCAGCTTCATGATCAAATGGCCAACCGGCCCTCGCTCCAGCACTAGCTTGAAGAGTAACATTTCCACAGTGCCAAACACAGCAGCCTCCGCCAACAATTCCTCCCTGCCATTCACGAGCCGCCTCAGCTCCCCCGAGACAACGTGGAGCGTCGTCGTCACGCTGCGTCGCATTTTTTATGAAGGAAGAGCAAAATGAATGAAGCGAGTCAAAAGAATTGAAGTGGGTTAGTTTAGTTTAGTTTAGTTTAGCAGTGGATGTATCCAATGAATAGGGATTCATCGCGAGTATTCTCGTCTTCGTCAAGGCTCGCTCGCTCACCTCAGTTCTGGATCGTACGCTTCGAATATCAACCCATGACCAGCAGCCTCGCCCTTGGCCCTCGTGCTCACAGACACAAGCACCTCGTGCCCGCTGATCTTGACTCCTTTCCGCACTATTAGATCCCCGCGCGTGTCAGCCGGGATGAAGACGACGCTTCCTTGGCCGTTTGGCCTCTCGACTGGCTCGTCGCTTGGGTCCAGCCTCGAGTACGCGGCGTGCCAGTTCTTCCCCGCCTTGTGGACGAATGTTGCAATTAGATTCCTCTTCTTGGCAATCTTGGCGTCGTCCTCGACGTGAAGGTGCAAGCACCTGATGATGCTGCCAAGGGCAGTTTGAATCGGCTCCCCCCTCGCATAACTCAGCGCCTTTCTGCCGTTCAAAACATCCTCCTGCTCGCTCCTCAGAATCGCCACCTCGCAGCTCTCGCTCAACCTCGGCACGTACAGGTTCACCCGCAGCGCATCCTCCACCTCCTTGTGGACGAAGACGCTCACAATGCAATCGAACGTGCTCAACCCGTCCCTGTGCTGCAGGTTGAAGCCAGCTCGCAGCAACAGATCCGTGCTCCTCTTGGTCTTCTCCTCAATCGGCCTGGTGGTCTTCTTGTCCGAGTCCGCCACGGAATCAGTGAAGCCGTTGTTCAAGCTCTTGCTCCAGGGCATGATCAGCTCTGGCGGCAACCCTCTTGGGAATGTCAACTTTAGCTTGTCGCACATGAAGTTCGCCAAGGCGTACCTGTTGCTCGTGGTAGCTATCAACTCGTTCTTCTGCGCCGAGCGAAGCGAGGCGCATTTTTGATGAAGCAAGAGCAAAAAGAATGAAGTGAGCCAAACGAATTGAGTGGGTTAGTTCAGTAGTGGATGTAGCCGTCTGAAGCCATTTCGCGGGATTCATCGCGAGTATTCTCGTCTTCCTCAAAGCTCGCTCGCTTCGCTTCGCTCACCTGCTCCTTCGGGATGAGCTCTTCCAAGCACTCGCCAGGAACTTCAAGAACCATGCGATTCCCCGTGTGAGGATCGTACGCACGAACCGCAACGTCGGCGCTGAGTTCTCAGTCTCGTCCACGGGCATGATCTCAAACACTTGGATCTGCAACAGCACCCCGCTAACCTTGATGGCCTTTCGCAGCAGCTTTCTTCCCCTGAAAGCTCTCCGATCGATCAGCACATCTCTGTTCGCTCCTTGATCGATGTCTCCACCTCTGCCAATCGGCGTCTGCTTCAGGTGACTGAACAACCTGTTCTTGGTCAGGATGACCGTGAACTGGTCGCTGTTCTGCTCGTATTTTTCGGTGTCCTCGTTCCACAAGCCCGGCGCAATCTTCATCCTGTTGTGGGCGATGTGGTGAAACAGCTCTTCTTCGTTCTCGGGCAGCAGCAGCTCCTCAACGTGAGGGCCAACCACCTCCCGGAGCTCGGTTTCTGCGCCGAGCGAAGCGAGGCGCATTTTTAATGAAGCAAGAGCAAAACGAGTGGGTTAGTTTAGAATTTTGTTTAGTTTAGTAGTGGATGCAGCCATTATGTCTGTAGCCATTTCGCGGGATTCATCGCGAGTATTCCCGTCTTCATCAAGGCTCGCTCGCTTCGCTCGCTCACCTCCCACAATATTCACGACTCCCTTGGCGCTGCTATTGGGGCTGTAGACCTCAAGCTTGATCGTTCTGTTCATGGACTCGTCGTAGCTCTCGAAAACCTTCATGACCATGCCAACTTCGTACGAAAGCGCCTCCACGATTCCGTGCTTAACCTTGACACCCTGGTTGAAGACCATTCGCTGCTCCTTCAGCATGTCAATGGCGCCCTTGGCGCTAGGCTCCTTCCCCTCCCCCTTCTCCTCCTCCACCACCACCTCGACCTCCTTCTTCTCCTCGATAATGTCCACGATGCCGTCTTCCAGCTGCACCGATTCGGAGACGATTTCTTCGAACTTGATCGTTGGGCTAAGTAGCTCGTCCTCGATCTCGGGGAGCTTCTCCTCGCCCCTGGCGAAGCGAATATTCATCGGTTTGTAATCAAACTTGGCGCTCTTGTCAAGCTCGAACAGCTCCGTGTAAGCGAGCATGTTACCCTCCTTGTCGTAGCACTCATCGCTCAACTTGCCAAGGTCGTCGCTGAGGAAATTGCCAATCTTGGCCTGCCTCCTGCCCCTAACGACAATGTTCCCCAGCTCGCCATTGACAACTTCCACCTTCATATTGTCAATCTCCACACCCTTCATGTCAATTTTCTTCTCAATTCCAGCAATTTTCAGCCTGTTCAAGTCCATCTTCACAATGTTGTTGGACATAACCTTTACGGCGGTGCGCTCCATCCAAGTGGACATGAAAGTCACCTTGTCCTCCTTAATGTTGAACTTGAAGTATTTGAGCATCTCGCGGATGACGGCCTCCCTCGCGTTACCGTCGGAAAGGAGGAGCTTAATGCAGTCCGTCGTATCCTCGGGCATTTCCGCGATCTTCTTCATGTCATTTTCGCTGAAGGCGAGGATGTGTTCCTCTGACGTTTCAAGCCTTACCGCTCTGATTTCGATGCTGCGTAGAGGAAAGAAAGGGTTAGTTGTGTGTTGTGCCACTCCACTCCACAAATGTTTTTTAATTCACCTATCCCCAACATCCACCAATCCGGCCATCGTTACCCGAACGCCAAACATCTTGTTGTCAATCTTGGCAGCGGTCTTGAAAATCGTCCGGTTGAAACACAACTTCGTGTCCTCCCTGTAACTGTCCATCCTTGCAGACTTCAAGCTGCCGTCCTTGTTGACGACATTCTCGTCCGCCGTGCTCTTGCTGATTCTCCTCAGCGACAGCCGTTTCAACATATCGTCACACCACAACCTCCAGTCGCCGCTCGCTCCGTTGATCACAAGAGCGCGGTCCGTTGTGGACAACCTGAGCTCGTGCTGCTCACAACTTATGGGGTTGTATGCCCTTATCCTGATCATGCCGCTCCTCCCAACCTCCCCGACGGTCAAAATGTGAGGAATGTTCGAGAGCCTGTGGGTGCAGGTGAACAAGGTTCGGCTACACCCGCCCTTCATTCTCATGCACAGGAACAGCCCCTTGCCCTTGTCGGATTTGCTCCTCCCCCCAGACGCTCCGAAACGCTTGCTCAGCGCTTGATCTCTCCTGGTGGGGTCGAGCCCCATGTCCTGGATCGTCCTCAGTCTGGGAGAAATCGTCAGCCTGTCGGTCACGGGGCGGAGCAAAACCATTGCGTCGTCCGACCTGAAGTACTCCGCTTCTAGGTGCGGGTCCGCATTGGGAAGAACGTTGAATTTGAGGTCGTCCCGAATAATTAGCTCGAGATCGGCCGAAAATTGGGGCAAGTAGGCTTGACACCGCAGCTCCCCGAGACTGTCCTCGGAGACCGTAATAGTGACCAGGTGGCCAGAGATCCGCCGAGTTTCCCTCATGATGCGTTTCAGCAACCGCTTGCAGGCAAGGGTCTTCCTGTACCCGAGCAACCTCGACTGCTTCTCGAGCACCAGCAGGTGAACCAACCTGCTGAACATCTCCTCCCTCGTTTGGGGCGGAGCTCGCAGACCAAACTCCCCCCGCTCGATGCTGTTCGGGGCGAGGAGCGCGTTGATGTCGCGGACGTGGATGCTCGTGACGTAGTTCACGCTAGTTTGCGGGTTGTAAGCCCCGAAGAACACCCTGTCGCAGTCCAGGTACACGTTGACCGTGTGCAGCTCCCCGTTGATGTTGCGGGCTTCTCGGAACACCCTGACGTCTTCCAGCAGCGGCGCAATCATCTGGCTGTAGCAAGACTTCCAGCCGACCTTGGCCGACTCGTCGTCCTCCTGAACGATCGACTCGGCGTCCGTCATTGTGACGACGGTCGAGAAGAGGTTGAGAGGGTTCCTGCGGGTGAGAATTTCAGGCGCTGCGCCGAGCGAAGAAGGTGCGAAGGGGTTAGTAGTGGCTCGTATTCTCGTCTGTCACTAGTTGTGACTAGCTCGCTTCGCTCGCTGGCTCGTATTCTCGTCTTCATCAAGGCTCGCTCGCATTCGCTCGCTCACCTCCACCCCCGGCCCGCAGCATTGCTGCGAACTCCACGACCGCGTTAAAAAACTCCAGCAGGGTTGCGAGCATCATATCGGTGGCGTGGTTGAACGACGAGCCGTTGGGCCAGTCCTTGTGGGAGAGGTACTGCTGGAGAACGATGAGGTTCTCGTCCGGAATGTTGAACTTGTCTACGTTTGCTAGCTGCTGCTGGAAGGTGGCGACGTCCCCGAGGAGGCGTTTCGAGGCTGCCATTGAGAGTGAGTAACAACAATGTTAGTTATAAGTGTCGGATGTCAAGCGAAGACTGAGCGAGACTCACCTTGCCACGAAACGCTCGCGACGTTCTTGTCGGGGTGCCGGAAGCGGTTCTTGGGGGAGAGGATGACAATGGCCGCCTCCATTACTATTACGTGCATGTGGGAGGGGGGGCCGTCGGTGTGGGATAGGTCGATCATCTCGTCTTTCACGACGGGAGAAAGGAGAATCTGCATATGCCGAGCGAGCCAATGAAGTGTGGAAGTGTGAAAGTGTGGGGAAGTGTGGGGAAGTGTGGGGAAGTGTGGGGAAGTGTGGGGAAGTGGAAATGTGGTTGGTGTTAGTTTCGCTTTCGCCTTCGCTTTTCGGTTTTTCGGTTTTTCGCTTCGCTTCGCTTCGCTCGCTCACCTTCAAGGAGTGGGAGGACATCTGGAGCCGTCGCTTCATGTCGCCGTCCCTCATGACTCTAAGGTCGGCCTCGGCCGCGCCCAGGTGAACTTCAGCGCCGTTCCCCTTGCGGTTGTCGGGGTTGGCGACGATGACTATGCACATCGGGTTGGGAACCAACGCCTTCTTGGCAATCGCAATCGAGTGGAGGAAGGTTGACCGGGAGGAGGCAGACACTCCAACGTCAACGTCGGCAATGATGCTGGAGCCGGCGTCGAGAGCCATCTGAAAGGCGTTTACGTCGACGCCTTGGTTCTCGGAAAGGGACACCCTGACGAACATTCCCTCGAGGTCGGTGAGAACTTGGTGGAGGAGCTTCTGCTTCCCGACCATCGGAACGTCGCGGGCGACGCAGACGAGTAGGGGGCGAGGCCGCTTCGCCTTGTCCTCGAGGATCGACGCGTCGATGAATTCTTTCATTCGGTCCTGAGTTATTTTTTATTTGGATTTGTTTTTGGGTTTGGATTGTGGTTTGGATTGTGGTTTGGATTGTGGTTTGGATTGTGGTTTGGATTGTGTGGTTAGTTATTCGGGTTGTGTTTGGTTGTGTTTGGTTGTGATTGGTTTGGTCAGGCAGGCAACTCACCTTCTCCTCCCTGGCCATATTCTCATCCTCCCTCCGATCCTCCTCAATCTCCTCCTCAGTCGGCTGATCCCAGCTCTCCGGCGCCGCGTCCTTCATCGCCTCCTTGTCGTACTTCTCCTTCGTCTCCCTCTCGAACTTGTCGACATTCGCCCGGAGCAGCTTCTCCATCTCCCCCACGCGGACCCGCGCGGCGTCGATCCGCTGGTCAACGTACAGGAACTCCTCCTTGTCCCGCCCCCCCAGGGACGGGAGGGCCTTGAGCCCCCCGTGCTTCGCCGCGAAGGCCTTCTTCTCCTCCTTCGCGACCATGTACAGCGCCTCCGCCTCCCCGAGCGCCGAGCACCTGTAGAGGAGCTCCCCGTCCAGCTCGACCTTGCTCGCCTCCCTCTTCCTCCCGTCCTTCTCGCTCCTGAGCAGGCAGAGGTGGCTCTGCGTCTTGGCGTCCCTCAGGATTACCTCCTTCTCGATGAGCTGGGACCGGAGCCTAGGAAGCCTGTTCCGGTCGAGCTCGGAACCAAGGTTGGCCTCGGTCTCGGCCTTGTTGTACTCCTGCCTCGCGCCCGTGACCTCCCTCGTTGCGCCGGCGACCTCCTCCTCCGCCGCCAGGGTGATGCGCTCGTCCTCGTTCTTCTCCTTCTTCTCCTGAACGTCCTGCTTGAACTTAATCTGGTCGAGGAGCTTCCCAACTTCGGCCTTCCTCCTCCCCTCCTCAACCGCCACAGCCATCGCCGGGCCAAACGCCTTCCCCGCCGCCTTCCCCCTCGCCGCCGAGTCCCCCGCAACGGCCAAGCTCCTCGTCCTAACCTCCATCCTAACCCTGACCTTCCTCCTCTCCTTCTGCTGCTCCCTGAGCTTCCCCAGCCACCCCGGCTGAACGTCCCCAATGTCGTCGAGGAACTCGAGCTGGTAGTCGAACACCTCCCTGAGCGAGCTCGCCCACAGCAGCAGCTGGCTGGTCGCCTTCGCCCCCTTCCCTATCCTCCTCATCGCCTCGGGGCTGAACGTCGGGTCGGCCCCGTACGCCCTGTGGAGGTCGAGCGCCCGGGGGGAAAGGTGCAGCAGCCGAGGGCGCCTGGCCGCAGGCCCGGAGGCCAAGGCCCTCATCCGACGCAGGAGAGAGGACGAACGCCGGAGGACCTTCATCGCAGTTTCCCAGGTCATGTTCGAGTCGATTGGAACCTGGCTCTTGACCCCGATCCGGTCGTAGTGAGTCATGGTTGTGATTGTTGTGTTTGTTGTGTTTGTTGTGTTTGTTGTGTTTGTGTTTGTAGTGTTTGTAGTGCTGCTCATATTTTCTGCGTCTTTGTCGCCTCCCCCTCCCCCAACCCCGAGCATGAGGCAAACAACCCTAACGAGCCCCAGAACGCTACTCGGCAGCGCCTCCTTGCTCCCGTCGATAATCGGCCCCTGGATCGCGTCCGCGAGCTCCAGCAGGTCCGCCGGGAAGAGCTTCCTAACGCTAACGCTCCCCTGGCTCCTCGCCGCCGAGGCGACGAGCGCCCTCTTGTGCTCCATCCTCCTCCTCCCCCTCCGCCCTCGAGCGACCGCCTGGACCTTGGTCGCCGCCCTGCCCACGAGCCGCCCGAGGAGCAAGCCCCTGAACTCGGCCCTGGCGAGGCGACCCCTGTGGAGCCTCTTTATCGTGTTGCTCGCCCAGAGCTCCCGGCGAGTTTCCCTGACCTGAGCCCTGTCGAACATTCCCCTAGCCCCTCCCTGGAGGACCGTGGCCGCCCGGGCGCTGAGGGCCCTATAGCTCGCGTAGAAGGCCCTGGCCATCCGGCCCCTGCTAAGCCTCTGGATGCTCGTAGCGCTGACGTCCTCGAAGCTCTGCGCCTCCTCCTCGTCCTCCGGTAGGACCGTGTCCTCGGGCAGGAGCCTCCTCTTCCTCTCCAGCTCCCTCGCCCTCCTGGAGTCCTGGTGCCTCTTCTCGACGCTCTTGAAGTACCTCCTCTGCTCCTCCTTCTCGGCCAGGTCCCTGGCCTTTATCGCGAGCTCGGCCTCCCGGGCCTTGACCTCGGAGGCGGCGGAGGCCACCTCCGACCGCCGCCGAACCATCGAGGCGACGAGGGTTCGCGCCTCGACCGCCCGAACGGAGCTCTGGATTTTTGTGCATGCTGCCGCTTCGTTTCCGCTCGTTTCGCGTCTCGTGTCGTTTCCCCCCCGCTCCCC
>Ga0302116_1001040_pt1 | contig 16924 bp, 20 predicted proteins | sample AG5_SCM_MG_FD_203124 | JGI IMG/M metagenome (GOLD analysis project Ga0302116, IMG submission 203124) | Marine microbial communities from Western Arctic Ocean, Canada - AG5_SCM | ecosystem: Environmental > Aquatic > Marine > Oceanic | place: Canada: Western Arctic Ocean | collected 2017-10-01 | reverse complement strand
CTTGGTCGAGTACCGCCTGCTCGAATTGTGCTCGGCGCGGTGAATTATTTCCTCATCGTATTTGTAAAAGCACTTCATCAACAAGTCGGAGATTTTGTTGGCGAACGAAAGCGACAGAAGTGCCGTGACCCAAAAGAACGGAAGCCCAAACGTAACATTGGCCTTGGTCATCACGACCAAGGGGACTGGCGTGAGGAACAGGAAGCACACTCCTCCCACAAGCTGCTTGGTGAGGTATTTTCGCCGCTTGCACAGCAGGAACGCGTCGTGCTGCAGTGGCAGGAGGTAAACTAGGAAAGCCCCAGAGAATCGCACACAGGCCATGAGACCTACGAAGAAGATCGACGCCCCCTTGAACGCTGATAGGTCGTTGTCGTTATTGTCGTTGTTGTCGTCGTCGAGCGGAGCTGAGGCCTCGCTGAGCAACGTGTACCCCATGGGGATGAACGACACGAAGAGGAGGAACAGAGCATTCGAGAGAATTACGAGTACCGAAACGTTTTCAACTTTGTCGAACATGATCGAGTGCCAAAGTTGGGAGCGAGAAATTATGTTGAAGGATACGAAGCAATAGAAGATGGGATATATTGAGTTTTTTAAGACTTGGTCAACGTTCTCAGGAGTGTCGCCAATCTTGCGGGACTCGGCTTCATTGGCAGCCAGTGGGACGGCCGTGATGGTCGCAATTATGGAGAAGAGGGCATCAGAAAACTGGCAAAGCCTGCTGCCAGAAACTCCAAGGGCAAGGGCTGCATTTATAATTGATGAGTCTCGTTGTGGGTTTGGTTGTGGTTGTGGATGTTGTTGTGGTTGGTGCATATTCCACGAAATAAGTGAATTATTTTAATAATTTTTTTCAATTTTTTTTTCTTTTTTTTTCTATTTTTTAAACCCTTTCCGACGTGTGGGAGTGATCTGGACAGGGAGATGGGCTGGGGAGAGGAAGGAAAGAATCTCGGAGGTGACGTTGTAGCCGCCGTCGTGCACGCACTCGCCGAGTAGCCTCATGACTTTCTCGAGAGGTGAGGTGTTTTCGTTTGGCTCCAAAAACAACACAAATTCCCACTTGTAGACGATGTGGAGAATGAGGTTGAGGATGGGGGTCAGGCCCGTGATGTGGTACTCTCGGCAGGGGGTGATTCTAACCGTGTGGTCTGCGTTGGCCGAAACAATGTAGTTGGAATCGGCCGTAATGGTGAGCTGGTTGGTGATGAATTCCTGCTCGAAAGTGTGCTTGAGCTCGAAAGTCTCTGCATCCCAGATCTTCATCGTTTTGTCGTTCCAAGCGGCACTCACAAGAACACGCCCGTTGGGGGAGTATGATACGCTAATGACGTAATCGGTGTGAGCCTCGTCGATGCTCTTCACCAAGCTTCCATCGGCAGGGTTCCAAAATTTGATGGATTTATCGTAACTTCCCGAGCAAAGGAGTTTGCAGTCGGGAGAGAACGAGAGGGACTTGACGGTGCCGGTGTGGCCCTCCAACGTGTGCGCTAAGATGGCACTTCCCTCGTTGAAGCTGTAGAGGTTGATGAGCTTGTCTTCACTTCCAGTAGCCAGCTGCTTGCCGTCGGGGGAGAAGCACACTGCATAAGTACCATAAGTGTGATCCTCAAGCACTTGCACTCTAGCCCACTCGCCACCCTCCCCCGGCTCCGACCAAATCATTACCTTCCCATCTTCAGCACCAGAAGCAAAGTGGGAGCCTGATGGAGAGGCGGTGACGCAAAACACACCACCATTGTGTCCCACCACCACGGTCTGGAACAACTCGAGGGGAGCATTGTGTCCCACCAAGGTCTGGACCAACTCGAGGGAAGGGCTGAATACCTTCAAGTTGGGACCCCCACCATCATAGCCACAAGCCACAAGTGAGCCATCCAGAAGATAGCAAAGACCAAAGACATGATGGGCAAAAACATTGTCAGCTTGATATTCTACCTTGTTGGAGCTGGTCGAGTGGACAATGATTGACCTACTCCCACCACATGATGCCACATGACCGTTACTCCGCAACGCCACGCAACGTACAGCAGCATTATGCCCGTGGAGGAGCTGTTCATCCATCATGTCCAAGTTTAGAAAGGGGATGAAGCGGAGGTTTCTTTTTTGTGTGCGGGAGAACTGATCAAGTGATTAATTCTGCGAGACTTAAATGCGTGGAGGCGAATAACGTAAACTAATTTCATCAAAAAATTCTTTTTATATTTGTGTCAGTGTCAGTGCCAGTGTCAAGGCGTGAAGGTGTTTGTTGCGCATTTCCTTGTCAAAACCCCACAAAACCCCGCAACCTCCTTCTGGTTTGTGACTTTTTCAAGGCTAGCATGTTGGGTGAGAACTTCCCCCTTGCTCCTGTGGGCTGCGAGGTCGCTTCCACCAAGCTCTTCTCTTGCCTGGACAAGATCGTGGAAAGCAACGATACGACACGGGCGGCAGACTCTTCTGCTCCCCCAGCGCTGGACATTTCATCATGCAAAACTTTAATGACAAAGTATAATAATTGTGTCACAGATGCGTTGACAAAGCCTGTGAACGCTAAGCTCGCTCGAGCCGTAGAACGAGTTCCCGAAGAGTACCGTTATAGCAGATGAATAGAAAACACTTTTTGAGCCTAATCAAATGGTTTATTTGGTGAGGTTTTGCTTCGATTTCGACTTCGACTTTGGCTTTGGCTTTGGCTTCTTTGAGAGAGGTGGGGGACCTGGTGGTACAGACCCCATTTCAACGTCTTTCTCCTCCTTCTTCTCCTTCTTCTTCGGCTTCTTTGAGAGAGGGGGGGGTCCTGGCGGCATATTCGCACCTTTTCCCTTTGCCTTTCCCTTCTTCTCGCCATACTCGGCCAGCGGGTTATTCTTCCCCCACTTGAAGCTCCCGGTACTCCCACCAAGTTTCTTCATGCTTTTCCCCATTCTCTTGAAACTCCTACCAAAAAACCCAACGCTCTCATCATCATCACTATCGCTATCTTCTAAATCCTGTAAATCCTGCAGCTCCTTCTCGTCCTTCTTCCGGTTTTTTCTCTTTGCGAACTCGCCTGCTTCCGGCCGTCGTCTGCGCGCGATAAAACACGCAATTGCTGTTGCCAGGGTGACAAGCACGAAGACGAGAAACGCAATAATTCCAGCGCTGTAATTGCACCCAAACGCTTCAATAACGAGAGCCTCCGAGTAGCACAAGTCCTCCTTGAAGTTTGTAGAACAAGTCTTTGTGAAGGGCGACCTTGAGCACGAATCCGAGGAGTGGAAAGTGTACTGTGCCGCATCCACTGAGTAGAAGAGAGGAGTTGTTTCGCCATAGGTGGTTCTAATGGAAGCGAGAATGGAAGTTTTGCTGCTCCCTACTGCCATCGGGAGAAAGTTCTGATTATTGAAGAGCAGGGGAGGCAATGGCTTGCATTCGAGCGGGATCAAAACTTTGATCTGCCCGGAGCCACCGCATTTGTCAGACGTGTGTAGTGTAATTACTCCCTTCCCCTCGTCCTCTTCAGAACCGTCCTCGTCAAGTTCTCCCTTGTACCTGCGCCGAGCGAAGAAGCGAGCTAGTTAGTGCATGATGTTCGGCGCGGATGCAGTAGGTAGGCTCACCGTGCATGGGAGTAAATGGAGGGGGCGGGTTCGTCGTTGTTATTATCAGGGGGGGGCGAATTTGGATTAGCCAGTGTGCAGGAGTAATGGCTTGTTGGCAAGGAAAATTGGCAGGCGCAAGTGTAAGATATATCGTCCCCCAACCATGTCGTGAGACTTGTCGTGCTGCAAACTCTATCGCTTCGACTACACCAAAACTTTAACGTTGTAATGCCAGTGCATTTGCTGTCACAATTATCCTCATTAAAGATGTTGTCGTCTTCACAAACAGTCATGCTGCGGGTTCAACCTCAAAGACCCACAAGTAAAACTGGAAGTGTATTAGTGAGAAAAAATCCAAGAAAATCCCTTGACACCTTGAATTTATATATAGATTTAATCAAACGCATATGACTTCACCCGTCTTTCCATCGAACGAACAGGAAGAGCCGAAATCAACAACAGAAACTGCTTCTCCTGCTACTCTTTCTCAGACATTAGAAGATGTCATCATTGAACTTGCTGCAATGAAGACTCTTGTTAATTCACTCTCTGAACAAGTTTCAACGCTTCAAGACGAAGTTTTGAATAATAGGGCTTACATATTGGAAAATAAGACACACCTAGCCATCAACAAAGAGCTAATAAAGAGCAATCGAGATGTCATAGAGGCGAACAAGGAGAAGGTCGAGCACAATGGGCTACTGTCGCTTGTGAACGCAGACAGAGTGGCGGAAATAGAATCCTCCTTGGAGGAGCTGGCATCTGGGGGCGAAAAAGACTTGTAGTAATTTTCAAATGATCGTCCTAGTTTTCTTCTTTTTAATTTTCCAAATTATTTATATCCCATCTCCACTAGTCGCATTCAGCCCAAATCTTGGGTGAGCAACCAAAGCCTCGTCTAGGCTACTTTCGTATCGCTGCGCCAAACAATCGCAAAATGGTGTTAGTTCTCGCTACAAGGCTCGCTCGCCAGCCAAATCATACAACCAGCACACCACAACAACATCTCCGTCCATAACATCCTCGAGTTGTGACTAGCTCGCTTCGCTTCGCTTCGCTTCGCTTCGCTTCGCTTCGCTTCGCTTCGCTTCGCTCACCTCGCTGTTGGCCTTGTACCACTCAACGGTTTCTTTGAGCCCCTCCTCCCAACTAGTTTCCTCGACCCACCCCAAATCGTGCAATTTCTGAGAATTAATTGTGTACCTCAAATCGTTGAAAGCCCTGTCCTCCACGAACGTAAGTATGTCGTCCTCCTGCCCCTCCTTCCCCATCAGCTTGATCAACGACTTGGCAACTTCCAGATTGCTCAGCTCGTTCGTGCCGCCGATGTTGTAGATGTGGCCGACACTCCCCTGGTGGAGGATCGAGTCGAAGGCGCTCGCAACATCCTTCACGTACAGGAAGTTCCTGGTGTTGGCTCCAGTGCCGTGCATGGTGATTTTCATCCCGCGCATCAGCTGGTTGACGAATTTGGGGATCATCTTCTCGGGAAACTGGTGGCTTCCGTACACGTTATTTCCACGCGTGATGATGCACGGCAGCTGGAACGAACGGTGGTAAGACTTGACCAGAAACTCCGCGCCAGCTTTTGTCGCCGCGTAGGGGTTTGTTGGCTGTAAAAAAAGGGGCGCTGTTAGTGTAAGTGGTAATTCCACACCTCACATTTTTTAATGTATTGTAACAAGCGCTGTTCTGCTCACCTCCAAAATGTGCTCCTCCTTCATGGGATCGCACTCCATACTTTCCCCCTCACCATACACCTCATCGGTAGACACGTGAATGAACCTCTTAATATTTCCGGCAACCTTAGCAGACTCCAGCAGCACGTGGGTTCCGTAGATGTTGTTCTTGGTGAACTGGAACGAGTTGCCGAAGGAGTTGTCCACGTGGGTCTGGGCTGCAAAGTGGAGAATCGTGTCGATCTTGTGTGTCTTCAGCACATGAGTGACAAAATCCGATGAACATATGTCGCCTTTAACGAACGTGTAGTTGGACAGGTTCTCAACCGAGGAGAGGTTGGCAATGCACGAACAGTAGTCGAGCTTGTCGTAGTTGATGATGTTGTACTGTGGATATTTTTGACAAAACCGAATCACCACATGGGAAGCGATGAATCCCGCTCCACCAGTGATCAGAATATTCTTCGGTGTGTAGGTTGGGGTCTCCATATTGTGATTTGGACGAATGAAATTGGTGGAAATTGCGAGAAATTTGTTTGACTAAAAAACGAGGTCCACCATTTAAGTTAGTTTGACAGACACCACACCACACACATGCAGTTGCGATCCAAAGCATCGCCTTCGATGCCACAAAGGTCGAACACACTACAAAAAAAAATTAAATCCCACCCAAAATCGTGGTCCAATGGAGTTGGTTTCTTGTCACGCTGGTCAGGATCGCTGGGGCCCTTGTTCCTGATGCTTGTTTGCCCCGGCTTTGGCATGGCAATGGTTCACGTTTCCAAGAACCTTGCTGGTGACTGGGGTTCTCTCTGGTCCTCAATACGATCTGAAGGGCTGCTCTCCCACATCACATCAATTTGGCCTTCTTGTACGAATCCCCGGGCCCTTTACCTGATATTTGGGTTCATGGCCTTTGAGGCCTTCCTAACTAAAGTCGTTCCTGGCAAGCGTTTCGAGGCGACTCGCACCGCCATGGGCAACGTGCCCGTGTACCAGGCCAACGGAATGGCGTGCTACATAATCACGTTGTTCTCGTTGCTGCTAAGCAAGGAACTCGGAGTCTGCAATCCGTCTGAGGTTTACGACCTCTTCCCCGAGATTGTCAGCTCGCTGAACGTGATCAGCTTGCTGCTGTGCCTGTGGATGCTAATTCAGGGGTATTATTTCCCCTCCACGACGGACAGTGGCACCAACGGGAGCGTCATTGTCGACTATTACTGGGGCGTGGATCTCTACCCCAAGTTGGCTACGTTTGACATCAAGATGATGACAAATTGCAGGTGAGTTAGCGAGTGAGTGAGTGAGTTAGTGAGTTAGTGAGTTAGTTAGTGAGTTAGTGAGTGAGCGAGCCATAGCGACAACGCGAGCGAATCACAAAGTTTCACTTCTAATCACCTATCCTTTATCAATTTTTAATGTGGCGCAGATTCGGAATGATGTACTGGGCAGTTGGCATCCTCTGCTACGCGCACAAAAACATGGAACTAAACAACGGCATCATCCAGAACGGCATGGCCGTCAACGTCCTCCTCCAGCTTATCTACATTGCCAAGTTCTTCCACTGGGAAATGGGCTACATGTGCTCGATGGACATTCAGGTGAGCGAGCGCGCGAAATTTGAAATTGAGATTGAAATTGCTTGCATTGCATTGCATTCGCGTGTTTTGGACCGCTTTTGAAAATGTCCTTTCTTTGCACAAAAGATGCGCGTGGGTTAAACTAGCCATCGGTGTCCAGTTTTGAGCGTTTGCAGACGTTATGCTCGTTTGAGTTGTGGGGTTGGCAGGGGTGGTTTACCTTTTTTTTGCCTTTTTTGAGATTTCACAATGACCTCCATCCATATTACCCTGATTGGACCGTCCCCTGAACAACCCCCTCGCAAAAAAGATGCGCCTGGCCGAAGCCGCCTCCGTGTCCATATTACAGCGTCTAAAACCTCCATACGACGGAGTTACGGTCGATTCAAGTTTGTGCACTCCACATAACAATAACTAACATAACTCTCCCACACTATACGCAGCATGACCGTGCAGGCTTCTACCTCTGCTGGGGGTGCCTCGTGTGGATCCCGTCCGTATACACCTCACACAGCTTTTATCTCGCCGAGAACTGCCCTGATATGAGCGATGGGTTGTGCCTGTTGACCCTCGTCCTAGGCTTCGTTGCCATTTTCATAAACTACGACAGCGATAACCAGCGCTACGTGTTCAGGCAGAGCGGTGGAAATTGCCACTTATGGGGGAGTAGCACTAAACCAGACTGGATAGTGGCAACATACAAGGTGAGCGAGCGAAATACTGCGAGCGAGCCTTGATGAAGACGAGCATACTCGCGATGAATCCTGCGAGATGGCTACAGACATTATTATGGCTACATCCACTACTAAACTAACATTCATTATTCCAATCGATTCTTTTGACTCCCTTAACTCGGTTTGCTCGTTTTTCATTATAAAAATGCGCACAATCTCGCTTCGCTCGGCGCAGGCCGGGAGCGAGACCCGAACCAACCTGTTGCTCACCTCCGGCTGGTGGAGCCTCTCTCGCCACTTCCACTACGTCCCGGAACTCACTGCGGCGTTCCTCTGGTCTTCTCCCGCTCGTGCGACGAGCATCGTGTCTGGCTACTTTTACTTCTGCTTCCTGTTGGGGTTATTGACCGACAGGGCCTTCAGGGACGACGATCGATGCCGCAACAAGTACGGGAAGGACTGGGAGAAGTACTGCGACCTGGTGCCGAACAAAATTCTTCCTAAACTTTGGTAGAGGTAGGGTGGTTGAGTTTTTCATGGAGTGGAATTTAAATTATGGTATAAAAATAGGAGAGGAGGTTGTCATCAAAATTCTCGTCTCGTCTCGTCTACCCGTTTTATTATTGGTGAAGTTGCTGCAATGAGCTTCAAGTGAGGCTCAACCAGGAAGTTCTCTTGTTCCGAGGAAGCTGCAATTCCAAGCAGTAGTGAGATCTCCTCCTCAAGTTTTTTCGTTTCGCTCTTCATGTCCTTCTCGTCCCATGTCTCGAGGCGCCAACTGTCGTTCACTTTTGCCACTTTGGCGCGGCAACAAGGGCAACCTAGATCCCTTTTTCGTAGCTTAACGATGCATTTGGAACAATACGCGTGGGAGCAAGAGAGGACGCTGTCAACAGAAGAGTCGAGACACACGCAGCATTCGTTTTCTAGAAGCTTGTTGATCTTCTTGCGATTGACGGTTGAGGGGGAGTCTGCTTTGGATTTAAGGTGGTCCGCCTTGGTGGCGAACTGCTCGTTTTCAAGCTTGCAGCCAGCTACTAGGCAAGTCTCAAGACGTCGCAGTAGATTGAAAAGCTTGAAAAACTGTTGTGGGTTGAAGATTTGTCGTTGTGCAATCGGATCGTCTGTTTTGAGGCTGTGAAAGAGAGTGAACGAGATATTAGAGTTCTTTCTTCGAGATCTAAGGATTTTCAAGAGATCAAGGGGGACCAGGTTTGTACCGTCTGAAGTTGTAGGTGTTGGTGTCGGTGTTGGTGTTGATGTTGATGTTGACGTTGATGTTGGTGATGTCGTGTCGTCTTGAGCGACCATTCTAGCTGATACCTCAATCTCAATTAAGGAGTTGGAGAAGTTGAGCAGACTTAGAAGGCTGCACGCGTCAATGGAGTTCTGAACGAGGTCTTGCCAGCTTGAACACATTTCCATGAAAACTCGCTCATTACTATTTGGTTTAGGCTTGGTCAGGGCCGAGCTCACAGAGCTGAACTTGGTGCCCATGCCGGGGGAGAGTATTGAAGTCTGCAAGTAGTTCGGTTTTGCAAGGAAGTTTTTTGGCAGCAAGATTTTGTGTGTGTTTAGGATATGCGTTGTTGGATTGATTGGCTGCAGCTGAGGAGTGGAAGAACTTGCGACCAATTATGGAAAAAAAAATGTGAAAATAAGACTTCACTTCAAAACTTCACATCGTGAAGGTATAAGTATTCCAGCAAGAACCACAGCAACCGTTCCCAAACGAGCGAGTGTCTCAATGGTAAAAAACTATCCTGAACACTGGGGTGAACCCCCCCTCGCTGAGACTCGAGATCTTCGACCTCTACCAGGAAGCTATGGAATGGGCAGCAAAACGCTGGCATTGTGGATACACGGGAAGATGAAAGAAGATGAGGACTCCGGCGACTTTAATTCTGCTTCACCCCCCCCTGGTCCACCTCTAGAAAATTTGATGCTTCGCACACCGACTGCAGACATGAGATGGATTATGGCTTCGATGCTACAGAAAGACGGTCATGAGGCGGTGGAGATTATTAAAAAGAAGATGACCAAAGTCGACGAGGTTGTGATAGTAAACCAGAACGATATGGTGACTCAGGATTACAAGAGTAACCGGATTCGTGTTTTTGTCGATGAAGAAGGTAGGGTGTCTAAAGTTCCAAAAATTGGCTAGTTCTGTTTTTTGTTTTCTTAAATTTGCGTGCCGCCAACACCGCCGTCAAGCATCCTCTTGACCAACTGGTCGGCAACCGCATCATTATCATCTTCATCACCATCATTGTTATTGACATTGTCATCCCCCCCATCCCCCCCCTCCCGTTTAGTCAACTCGGTCAACTCAATTGTCAGGCCCTGAGCCAACGAGAGCCGCCCGTCATGTTGTTCGTGCATCATCGCATCCTTTAAATCGGAAATCTCCATGCTCGGCCTCGGAGTGTTCTTCCTGCTCGTTGTGGGCGAGCCGAAGAAGCTCTCGCTCTCGTCCTCCTCGTCGCTCGACTCGCTGTCCCACTGCTCTCCCTCAATGTCGTCCGGCAGGAATGCGTCGTGCGCGTCCTGGTGCACGAACCCATCTAGCTCGTGGTGTTTTTCCAGCCTCATTAGCTCCAAGGGGTGGGTGTGCGCGCTCATGCTCGCACTTACACTCGTGTGGTGGCGCTTTCGCCTCCTGAACTCCAGCTCGGTCCGCAACCGAGCAAGATTTCCCAGCTGCTCGTTGATTGTGTCGTGGTCCATCCCTTTTCGACGAAACTCGGCACTCTTGCGACTCACCGGAATTGCCCGTTCATCAGGAGGCAATTCCGTCGACGCGTTCGCACCAGGCAGCCACTGAGAGATTTTGATCCTGGCCTGCGCCGAGCGAAGAAGAAGGTGCGAATACGAATTGAGTGGAATAATGGTAGTTTAGAAAGTGGCTCGTATTATCGTCTAAATCTTTAGGTTTGCGAGCACAACATCATACACTAGTTGTGACTAGCAGCGAGCTGTGAGCGGAGCGTGCCGCCAGCAACACCATACACAAGTTGTGACTAGCGAGATGTGATGGAAGCGAGCCACCAGCAATACAATACACCTTCACTTCGCTTTTCGCTTTGCTTCGCTCACCTTAACCCCCTTGCCGCCGCACGCAACTACGGCCTTGGCATTCAAATCCTTCATGCGTTTCGATATATCCTCGGTCTTGCCGCTGAAAGGCTCGGTGTTGTCCTTGATGTAGATCTCAGACACGACGTCGACCTGCGCCGATCGAAGAAGGTGCCAAAACGAATATAGATTGAGTGGGTTAGTGTAGCAATGGATGTGACCGTCTGCAGCTATATCGCGGAATGCATCACGAGTATTCCCGTCTTTCTCAAGGCTCACTCGCTCACCTCAAAGGTTCCGTGGGGGTGGAAGCTTCGATAGTCGATGATGGTCATGTTGAGCTCCGCGCACGCCTTCAACAGCCTGTCTTGATGTCCCCACTTCCCGCGGCACTTCGTCTGGAGTAAGAGGTATAAATGGCGCTCAATTTTTACCCTTCGCTCGCTGCTGTTGCTGTTCCTCTGCCCGTGGGTTAGTTGAGCATGTTTAGTCTAGTCATTTCATTTCATTTCCGCTCGCTCACCTCCGAGTCCGTTGTCAAACTAACGGATTCGTCATCTCCGTCGTCAAAATTATCTTCGAAGCTCGCCGCCCCAGTCTCAGCACGAGCCCGAGCGATCTCGAGTTCCTTTTCGTCCCGTTCGGAGTGAAGGAGTCGTCTCAGAAAGAACGGTCCGGCAAAGCTACTAATCAACGAAGACAAAATTATCGCATCGAAAGTGTCCGCACTCATGATTCCCTCGTGGAAAGCATTGACCGCAATGCTGAAGCAAAGCTCGCAGCTGCTCACCTGCGAGAGTAAATGTGAGTAAATGTTAGTTCTTGAATTGACTTGACTTGACTTGACCGCTCGCTCACCATGCTCAACCCAATCTTCAGCACCTCCCTCTTCGTGAAGGGATTCGCTAGGAGCCCCGCACCCATTTTACAAAGTATAGTGAACAAAAACACCGCCGCCGTCTTCCACACGACAGCAGCGGAGAGGTTGTTGATCGGCACCTCGAACCCAATAGTGCACGAGAAGAACACTCGCATCAGCCACTGCAGAATTCTTTTAACCTGGCCGAGCGAAGCGTTAACTTTTTTAGAAAACAAAATAAAATTGGTTGTTGAAATCGGCTGAAATCAGGCGGCGATCGACCCACCTACCTGACTTTGCCAAATTGTTGCGGAGTGGTGGTCGGTACAGAAACACATTCCGGCCAAAAAGCAACCAAGCAGGTAACTTCCTTTGGAAAAGTGGCACGCGGGGATGAGAGTTATCGCAAGGAGCAAAATTGAAGCCATGACGAAGCCCTCTCGCTCGTGGTGATGGTGGAACTTCTTCAGCAACATTGGAAAATACGACGGAATAACGTGAGCCGCAAGGTAGCTGAACACCAACAAAAAAACTGTCGCAGACAGGATCGGGTACAGGTAGCCCACCGCGCTCGCATCTTCGGCAGCAGCTTGGAGCTCTCCAAGCATGATGATTCCAATTACGTCTTGCAACATCGCCGAGGCGATGATTAGCTGGCCGCTGGGGGTGTTGAGAACTGCACCGAGTGGGTTAGGACGAGAGCAAGAGTGGGCTAGTTGCCTCGCACTCACCTTTGCAGGACCGCAACACGTTCAGGCCAATACCCATGGAGGTCGGCGCGAGAGCGATCCCAACCGAGAGGGACTCGATTCGTGGAAGATCCAACAGTAGGAGAAGAAAGTTCCAACGGTGAGAGAAATGGTCGAGGCAAGGACTGAAAGCAGCACCCCGCGCTTCCCCACAAGTCGAATCATCTCCATGTCTATGTCAAGACCAGCCTCAAGGAAGAGAAGCATCAGCCCAAGCTCACCGAACATCATCAAAGAGTCAGGTTTCGGAGCCCAGTCGAGAAGATGAGGACCCACAATGATCCCGGAAATAATTTCCCCGCACAGCGCAGGGAGGCCACACTTGGAAGTTAGCTTACCGAGCGACCAAAATGATATCATTATTATGATGGTTTTGTACAGGTCGTCAAATGTGAAGGGATGTGATGGTGAGCCCATAAGAGGCAGATTTCTTTCCAAAATAAATAATTATTTTTTATTTTGTTTTATGTGATGTGTCTCGGTTAATGTTATGCGTAGCGGAGGTAAGGGGTTTGGAGTTAAATTTTTTTTTTTTTTTTTACCTCACAAAAAGACAAAAACAATGGGTAAGCTCAACGAGTATGAGAAGCGGTCTAAGCAGGCTCTCGACACTGCCCAACTCAGTGGCGATTATGTGCCTCGAAAGGGATCCAAGAGTTTGTCGGTCTTCGACCCCATCCTTGAGCCTAATTCTCCTGAGATCAAGTTCGCCAAATCACTGGCCAACACGGACGCAGCAGTGCGACACAGAACGGTCAACGCCCTGAAAGCTTACCTGACGGCTCGATCCTCCCTCTCCGGCCTTGGTTTCAGTGAGATTGAGCTAATGAAGCTGTGGAAGGGGCTGTGGTACTGCATGTGGTTGGCTGACAAGCGGCCTGTGCAGGAGGAGCTGAGCAAGCGCCTCTCGGTTCTGATGCACTGTCTTTCTGGTTCCGAGGAAGAAGACATTGAGGCTGGCGAATACTACATGGAGTTTACGTCTGGTGATGGTGAGGGTGAGGGCGAGGGTGGTTATATTGGCAGCGACGATGGATCGGTAGGCTCCTCAGGCTCCTTAGACTCCTCAGACTCCTCAGGCACCATCGAACTCGAAAAAGACGAAGAGGTTGGATATCTCGAAGATGAAAACTACGAGGAAGAATCCTCCATGGCAATGAATATGCCCCACTGCAGAGGAGCCCACCTCGTTCAGCTCTTCGTGCGCTCCTTCTTCCAGACAATTAGGAGGGAGTGGGGGGGGATTGACCAGTACCGCGTTGACAAGTTTTACACGTTGATCCGCGACATGATTCAGGAGGTGTTCAGCTACTTGGCGAGCCGGAAGTACCACGTTGGGTTGACGAGGTTGTTCAACGACATGCTGGTCGAGGAGGTGCTGACGATGGTCCCAAACGGCGTCCGCACCCACGTCATCGATCTGGTGCTGGACGAGTTCATCAAGGCGAGCAGCAAGCACAAGTGAGTGAGCGGAGCGAGCTTTGAGGAATTATACCGAAAAAATATCCTTTTTTTCGTCGGTCTGGAAAATCGACTGCCCCCCGGCAGGGCTCTCTGAGGACCACCGGAGGGACGGGACAGACGAAATACATCAACCACTCAACTAACCCACTCGGTACAGCATTGTGATTGACACGGAGATCTTCACAAACGTGTTGGAGCCATATTTCGGGATGGTCCAGGCGGAGGAGGATCCCTACGTCAGGGGGAGGGTCATGGAGAACGTTTTGTTGAAGTTCTTGACGGGCCACAGCAACGTCAGGGACGAGCTGTTGTCGCGTGACAAAACCGAAAGCGGAATCGAAGGCGAAGGCGAAGGAGAAGGCGAAGGCGAAGGCGAAACAGAATCCACAGCATTAAACGGCGTGGAGGTGGAAGAAATTGCCACGTACATTTTTGAGCTGGGAAAGAACCAGGAAACCAACGACGCGAGCAGGAAGCCGCTGTACGACATGCACAAGACTTATTTGAAGAGGATCAGCAAGATGAAAATGAAAACTGACAAGGAGGCGGCATTTTTGAAATTGACGGGGGGGAAGGATGTGGTGTGTGAGGTGGTGTGTGAGGAGGTGGGCGAGGAGGTGGGCGAGGAGGTGGGCGAGGAGGTGGGCGAGGAGGCGGAGCCGACGAAGAAAGTGAAAAAGAAGGACAAGAAAAGGAAAAAGGAGGAGATCCCGACACAAACAACAACACCGTCACCTCCAACTCCAACAACAACAACAACAACACCAGCAAAAAAGAAGAAACATAAAAAGGAACAGGAAAAAGAACAGAAGAAGGCTGCCGCAGAAATCACCCCCAAAAAAGTTGTCTTCACCAAGAACCACAGTCGATCCTACAAGGCGAGCATGAAGGGCTTGGCGAATCTAACTCCCGAGGTCATGAGCCCCCCCCCTCCGAAGGACGGTAGCGGAATCTTGCGAAAGAAATTGCCACGGTCGGGAAAGCGAAGTGTTGACGCTGCTGCCGTCGACACAAAGTCAACTAGCTCGTCGAGCAAGAAGAAGAGGAAAAAAGCAACCGACTACTTCTGAATTTCGTTTATAAATTAAATTAATAAGATCTTGTTTTGGTTGTTCTTGTCCTTGTTCTTGTTCTTGTTCTTGATTTTTAATGTCTATTTTCTTCTTTTTCTTTTTCTTCTTTTTGGCGCGAGGCGAAGCAAAATGGGGGACACATTTTGTTGGTGAAAAGGAAAAAAAAGGCGTTTTACTAAACCGGCCGTAACCATCGCACGCCATGTCGAAGTCCAAACTCCACCGCACAACCTCAAAATTGGACACGGTGGCTTGTTATCCCAATCGAAACTGGCTTTCAACAGGACATCCACGCACGGTCCAAACACAGCTTCGCTCGCTCGCTTGCTCGCTCACCTTCTTGCTTCTACTCGCGTTGTTGTTTGACTAATGATCTACAGGAGAGCGTTGACGGTTCGTAATCTACGTTACTCCAGTACGCATCGCCATATGAAATAAAGAGCTCCTCGCCGCTTTCAATTGGTCGTATTGATACAATGGCCGCCCAGTTGATCTTCGCATCGTGATCGTGAACAAACTCAACATTCAGGAGAGCCTCGTTGCGAGGATCGTTAATGAATCTCGCCTTGACCTCTGGCGTGAGGAGAGGGTCGACTATTGTATCGCCTGTCAGGAGTAGGAAGTAGGACTGATCGACAAGGGACTTTTTGGAGATGTGGTTGTGAACGTGGCCTGCATAGTAGGTGATTATTGTTCCAAGTGGAATGGTTGTGGAGGCTGAGACGAACAAGCCAAGGCCAGCATTGGGAACCTGAGATTTTTTGGGGTCGAGAAACTTGTCGTAGGTTGTTACTGGGTACGTTCGCTTTTCGTTGAGAATCCGGCGGACGTGAATGCAGCGTTTTTGGAGTTCCTCAATATCATCGTTATCCTCGTCACGAGCCATGAGATCCAGATCATCAACACACGGGGTCGAAGGTCGGGCTGCAACGTCGTGCCACAGCTCGAGCTGGGCGAGGCGCTTCTCCATGTCGATAGAATTCATAGTACAAATTTCAAGTACAAAAACTTGAACGCGTGGTGACGTGTTGAACAAATAAAATCTTGAACAAAAAATGTGAAGCTATTTGAAAGTCCATTCACATCAAGGTCATGGTATTATTCACAAATATCATAGTTCTCTTTCTCTATTTCCTTCTTCTTCCCACCCAGCCCTACACAATTGTCCTCACACGTGAAGCTGGAAAAAATGCGCTCCTAAGGGGCATGATCCAAAGACGAATTAACCCTAACCCTAACCCTAATGACCCAGTCCACATCCAAATCCACGAGCTGCCCACAATTTGTACTGTATCCACCAACGAAACAGACACACTCCCGTCGATACTAAAATCTGCCCACAAAACCTATTCCTACATCACTATCACCTCCCCAGAGGCTGCGAACGTTTTCTTAACAGCCCTCCCCTCCCCCCCCCCTCCATTGCCAAGAATCGCTGCTGTGGGTGTCTCCACCGCGAAAGTTCTTACACAAGCAGATATTTCTGTCTCCTTCGTTCCCTCAAAAGCAACCGGGGCAGCACTTGCTTCGGAGCTTCCTTCCCAACCTCCCCCAGCGAGCAACAAAGTTCTCTACCCTGCGTCCCTCATAGCGCAAAAAACGATCCAACGCGGTCTACAAAATCGAGGCTTTGACGTTCACAGGGTGAACACATACAGCACCGTCGGCGCGTCTTGGACGGCTGCTCAACTAAATATTGCTGCAAGCGCAGACCTGGTCTGCTTTGCCAGCCCCTCTGCTGTAAAGAATTGGCTACGCTTGCAATCAAGCGAGAGGAATAATCTTCCCATTGCGGTGTGCATAGGCGAAACGAGCGGGAATTACTGTGCGAAAAATGGGGGGTGGGAGAAGGGCGTTAATTTGTTTTGGCCCGAAGATCCAGGATTAGAGAATTGGGCAAATTTGGTAGTTGATCAATCGACGAAATCGGCGTGGAAGAAGCACAAGTAGACGTGTAAGGCATAGACGAGGGATGCGGCGAGTGAGGAGAATGGGGTATTAGATTTCTTGAGAAGCGATTGATTCATTCGGTGCAGCATCAAAGTTGTTTTTGGTTTTGGGTTAAGTTTTGCCATTATTTTTAGTTCACAACATCGTTCATATCGTATCATATCGTATCACTCCCCCCACACCACCCCACCCCCCCACCCCACCCCACCCCACCCCCGCCCAACCCCAATATTACTTATTATATTTATTTCAAAT
>Ga0302116_1001033_pt1 | contig 16975 bp, 11 predicted proteins | sample AG5_SCM_MG_FD_203124 | JGI IMG/M metagenome (GOLD analysis project Ga0302116, IMG submission 203124) | Marine microbial communities from Western Arctic Ocean, Canada - AG5_SCM | ecosystem: Environmental > Aquatic > Marine > Oceanic | place: Canada: Western Arctic Ocean | collected 2017-10-01 | reverse complement strand
TTGGCGGAGAACATCGCGATCGGTCCGGTGGAGTTGTCCGTTCTCAGCGGTTTGATCGCCTTGTACTCGTCGGAGTTCAGCCACGTCTTGGCGCTCTCCACGGAGGGAAATTCCAGCACTGGGGCGAGGTCGACATCTTCCGCCTGTTCGCTCCCGGCGGAATCTGCCTTGACGCCCATCTTCACGCCGACGTACCCGGCGCCGTGCGCTTTCAGGGTATCCACCACGGGAGGGACGTACTTCATGAGCCCGTCCATGTTGCGGACGGTGAGGAAGCCGGTCTGTTCAAGAGAGGGGAAGAGAGGGGAACGGATGCGGCGTCAGATTCATGTCGGAACGAGTCGACTTTTTCAGATCTGGTCGGAGAACGCGTCATGGCTACCGCGGGTGCACGACGAACCGACCGCGCGCGTGACCGCGTGACCGCATCGGACGGCGTACCAGGAAGACTCTGCCGGTCGCTGCGGCCATCTTAGAGGTGAAGGCGGGTGGGGGTGCGGAGAGCTGGAGACGAGCTGGTGTCGATCGGAAATGAAATGTGACGTTATGCAGATGACGTTATGCAAAATCGAGGAAATAACAATACTCGTATCAATAATAATACTCGTGAGTGAACAGGGTACCCCTCAGGCGGGTACCTGCTCTATCGACGGGACACCTTCATGGGCAAACCGCCGGCGGTGTGAATCGTCGCGCCCATCTCCATCCCGACGTCGTTCGCATCCTTCGTCATCTCGAACTTGTACCGCTGCAGCGTCATCGCCAAACAACTGTGATAAACAAGAAAACACGACGTCAATCGAATTGCCCATACGGAAATGATAAAAAGAGACTCACCTCGTCGCCTCGAGCATCGCGAACTGGTCGCCGATGCACTTACGCGCGCCCGCGCCGAACGGAATGAACGCAAAGTCACTCGTCACCTCGTTGGGGTACAAACCGCTGATTAAATCAGGGTTGTACCCCGCCCAGTCCTTCACGCCGGGGTTCTGATACGGCCGCTTGAACCTCATGGGGTCGAATTTCAGCGGCTCCTCCCAGCAATCCGGGTGCCGGTGCAGGTTCCACACGCTGATGAACACGTCCATGCCCTTGATCAACGTCACCTCGTTGGATCCCGCGCCGGACGGAAGCGGCACGTCCTCGAGGCACCGCCGGATCAAGATCGGGGGTTCGGGGTACAGCCGAAGCGCCTCCGCCAGGCACAGCCTCACAGTCTCCATATTTTGAATCTGTTCGTAGTTTGGAACCGACGGTGTATCGGTGACCGGGCCCATGACCTCGTCAATCTCCGCGCATACTTTCGCCATCAACGGCGCATCCTGCGCCAGGCAGTACAGGCACCACGTCAACACCGCCGCGGTCGTCTCGTGCCCGGCGATGAGCATCGTCATGAGGTCGTCCCTGAGCTGCGAGTCGGTCACGTCCGCGCCCCTAATGTCCACCAAGAAACGAAGCAGCGACGGATCCTGTGATCAAAACACGATGTCATACGAATTGGCCATACGAGAATTAAAATAAACTCACGTTAACCTTGCTGTAGTCGCGGTTCTGGAGCTCCTCCAGATCCTCCGTGCCCTCGAACTGCTGCGCCTGCTTGATCAGCCCGTTGAGGGTGTCGTTGATGAGCGTCATGTTGTTCTTGAACTCGCGCTGACGCGGAACCTGTAAACAGAACACGACGTCATTCTAATTGCCATTAAACCGTCCAATTGCCATGAAATAAACGCACCAACAAGGTCGCCAAGGGCAGGTTCCAATACGGGAAATAAAACGTAGACCTGTGAGCCGCTTCCTGGAGGCACGTGTACACAGCCTTGATGATCGGGGACTCGCGCGTCGTGGATCCAAAGTCGTAGTTGAACACCGCGAGGCCGATGATGTCGAGGGAGACGGAGCAGAACCGCTCCTCCATGTCAATCACCGCGGAGCCGCCGCCCTTCTCAATCTCCGCTGTTAACGTTAAATAAAACACGACGTCATTCCAATTGCCCATACAGCAGAAATATAGAAAATGAACGCACCGTCGAGGTTCTTCGTGAGCTGAACGCTGCAATCTCCGAAGAGGCCGACCATGTGGTCGAGCCACGCCTTGTGGAACCCCGGGACGAGCTGCCTTCGCCTGTTTTTCCACACCGCGTACGGCGCTGGGATCAAGCCTTGACCCATGATCGGTTCCAGGATCTCCGCGAGGACGCCTGTTAACAGTTAACAAAACACGACGTCAAACCAATTGCCCGTACGACGATAATTAAAATAGAAACTCACCTTTGCTAAACGCGAATGGCTTCTCCTTGAGCACCTCGCGGACGATGACGGGATCGGAGAGCACCATGAACACCTTGGGACCGAACGCCAGCTTGAACACACCTCCGTACTTGAGAAAGTACGGGTAGAGCGCCAGGAAGATGGGCCCGCCCACCAGGTCATCCACCGAGCCCTCGCACACCGGAGCGCCATCTTTTGATTCCTCGTCCCCGTAGGTTTGGAGGATCTGGGTTATCCATAGGGAGATTATGTCCTTAATGCCGAGCTTCTCGGGGACGAAGTCGTCGTCGATGTCCTCCTCCGTGCCGGGCGGCGTCGTCTCGCCGACCGCGGGCGCGCGGAGGGAGACGCGCCGCGAAGACTTTGGGGTTGTCGATGCGAATTGGAAAGTTCGTCTCGTCGTCGACCTGGGTCGGACGATGGTGCGCGTGGGCACGTGCGCCGCGCGGGTGGCATTCGCGCGGGCGTTGACGGTGTGCGATGTCACCGTCGGAGTCATCGCGCCGAGTCGAATCATCGCGGCGGCCATCTCGAACGAGGTCGGGGCGCCGGGGCTTCTGTCCGCGAATGTTCGTTTCGGCGCGGCGAGGTTAACCTCGCTTTTCATTATCCGGAACGGATCCGCTATTTGTGTATGTGTATCGTCACAGAGCCGGCTATTTGCCGTTTAGGTGGAGCAAAAAGCGGAGAGTCAAGCGGAACGCGAGTTTTCATTTTCCCGAAACAAAAATCCCGATCTTCGGCACTGCGATGTTGCGCGTCGCCGTTCGACGCATGGCCTCGCGCGCGGGCATCGCCAACGATGACCTCGCGCGCAAGGCCATGCTCCAGCCCACCACCGCGGCGCACGTCGGCGCGGAGCAGTACTTTCGAGACGCCGAGCGCGAAGCCCTGGAGAAGCGCCGCGAAGCGTTGATGCGTAAAACGATGTTCGCGGAGAAGGAACGGATGAAGGCGGCGGCGATCGCGGCGGGGACGTGGAAAGATCCGGACGTGGAGGAAAAGGTGCCGTTCGATTTGTCGGACGAGGCGATACGGGGCGGGTTGATGGCGGTCACATTGGTCGCCACCGGCGCGGGGCTCTACTTCTCATGACGGATCAATCATGAATTCATTTAGGGATCTCCTCGGAGACCGCTGTAAGATTACTCGCTTGCTTGTGTACCACTTTAGACGCCGTGTTCATCAATCGCAGTTTTAATAGTATCATAGTTTCGAATGCACATCACAGGTTATACTACACAGGGGCGCCGCGATCGAACCCCCAAAAGAAACCCACTCTCCCTCTCTCCTCTCCGCCGCCAATCGCCAAATCATCATCGCCAAAGCCAAATCCAAAACTGAATTTTGCCAAAACCAAAAATGATCATCATGTTGTCCGGCGAAGGTCCACCACGACCACCGCGACGTTGTCCTGCGTCCTGAATCGAATCGCCCGCTTGACCATCGCGTTCGCCAGCTCATCCGCGCCCATCCCCGGGTCCTTCTTGAGCTCCTGCTTGATGAACGTCGCGCACTGCTGCGAGTTCACGGTATCCCAAAGCCCATCCGACGCGAGCACCTGTACGAGTAAACAGAACAAGCCGTCAGTCTAATTGCCGTTAAACCGTCCAATTGCCAATTAAAATAAACGTACCAGCCACTCGTCGTTGTCGACCTCGCGTTGAATCTCGAGCACATCCGGCGTCGGCACCACGGGCGGCTCTTTCAACGTCGCCTTCTTCGCCAAGGGTTCTTCGCTCAGATCTGTAAACAAAACACGACGTCACACTAATTGCCCATACGATAATTAAAATAGACTCACCCTCGAGGAGGTCGAACCGGCCCCCTTTGAACTCGTAATCCCCGAACGCCCTGGACACCGCGAGGATGCCGCACACGCGACCACCCACGGACCATCCCCCGGCGTTGACGACGCGTTGCATCTCTTGCCGACCTTTACTGCTGGTACCGACCGGCCGGTGATCGACGGTGAGCTCGACGCCTCGGCCTTTCCGAATCTGTGAAAAAAAACACAACGTCATTCTAATTGCCTATACAAGCGTTAAAGTACACTCACCAATAAAGCCCTCGAGTCTCCGACGTTCGCGCAGACCAACCGGTCGTCGCGCACGAGCACGCTGGTGCACGTGCTGCCGCTCCAGCACTCGGGCTCTCCCAGCCTCGCGATGTGATTGATCAGCCTGTACAAGAGTTACACAAAACACGAATTGCTCAGTTCAGTCCAATTGCCCGTACTGCATGTAAAACAAATAGGCAATTAGAAATAAACTCACCGTTCATCGGCTGATTCGTACCCAGCCTTTAGGGCGTCCGCGAGATACCCTCCGCCCGGAGTACCGTCCTGCACGGCTGTACCGATAGTACCGCTCGCGCGTTTACCCTCGCACTTGTCGCTGAGGGATTTGAACAGGTTCTCGCGGAGCCACGCGCTTGACGCTTCGCCGCCGTGCCCATCCATGATCGAAGCGAAGAAGTATCCCCCCGCGAATCCGGAGTCTTTCACCGCCCAGGCATCTTCCATGTACTCGCGCGGTCCCATGGCCTCCGCGGCGCCCCACTTGTACGAGAGTTTGTTGTTGCCGCGGTTGTTCGTGCCTGACAGGCCGGCACCGGCGCCGCCCATGAGTTCTTTCACGGTGTTGGCGACATCGATTTGGGGCATGGAGGGCATCTGATTGTTTGGGGATCCCTGGGCTCCTCCTCCCTCCACGGCGGGCTTTGGCATGCCCGGGAAGGCTTTTTTCCTGTTGTTAGCGCCCGCGACGCCGCCCGCGATCGTCTGCTTCGGCATCGACGGCTTGTTCGCGGACGTGGAGGTCGACGATTTGGGCTTGGGTGCGGAGACGGCTTCGTCGGAATAATCATCATCGTCGCCTTTTTTGCTCTGCGCGCCCGCGATGAAGGAGAGGCCGACGACGCCGAGGCCGACGCCGATGAACTGGCCCATGGATTCGATCATGCCGGGCTCCTCGCCGGTACCCGCGCGAACGCGGGTCATCGAGCGTGCGCGAACGCGGGCGGGCGGAGCGCCCGGTCGAACCAAGCGAGTCGCCCCGGACGGAGATCCGCCCCTGCGCACCGATGGTGAAGCATCGATTCGGGTTTCACCCCCCAACCGCGCTCGCGCGTTCACGACGCGCGCCCCGATCACGCCGCCCACTGTCGTCGCTGTCATCGCGACTACCATACTGAAGACCGCGATGTGCGTCGACGACAACGACCGCGGCGCTTCGGCCAATGAGGAGCCGAGGCGAGGCGCGACGCGGGGTCGTGAGGATGGGGCGCGAGGCGAAGGGCAACCGAGGGGAAAAATTCCTCGTCAAAACCCGGATACAGTACAGTCATCACGACCCCAATCCTCCAGAGCCAATGGGAGCCGCGCATCTCCCGTGACAAAATACTCTGTGCAAATGCAAAAGGGGTTTGTTCGGGCCACGCTGGAATTTAATTTGACGTTGGCTTCGTGTCGACGCGTCACCAGGGGGCGGCATAGCTCGTGACGCGTCGAGTGAAACGCACACGATGTCCGTGGTGACGAGCGCGTTGAGCGCCGTCCGCGTCGGCGCCCCCGGCAAGGTACGCGTGACACGCCTCCGACGTCCCCGCCCGCCCCGCCCCGCCCCATCTCTCCCGCCGTGTCTGACTGTGTACTCGCACGGCAAATGAACTTTCCGGCGCGCGTCTTCTCTCTCTTTCGATCCCCACGTCCGCCGCGTCCTCACCACCGCGACGTCCCTCTCCATCGCGCTGACCGACACGCCGTCGCCCCGATTCATTCCACAGGCTACCGCACGAACGCCTCGCGCGGTCGTCCGCGCGACCGCCAAGAAGACCGATGGTAAAGGTAAACCCTCCGTTGAAAAAGGCAGCAGAGTCGGACTCGCCACCGCCGTGCTCGGGACGAGCCTGAGCGCGGCGCTCCCCGCGCTCGCCGACGACGGCGGCGGCGGCGGCGCGATTGGCATCGTCGCGCTCATCGCGGTGGCGGGAGCGGCGTTCGTCGCGGGCCAGGGCAGCGGAGGAGGAGGAGGCGGCGACGACCGAGACGACGACCCGCCACCGCCCACCGGCTCGAAGGATTCCAAAAATTTCGCGAAAAATCTCACAATCGCCAGCGACGTGCAGAGAAAAAGCAGGAAACCGCCAAAGCCAAAAAATCTGTGATGACGAGCTACGAGTATTAGGTTGCGAAGGACGTTGTTTGAATGTAAATCATCTGATTAAATACGAAAGCGTCTCTAACTACCGCTTCGCACTACCGGTCAGACGCGGCGGGCGCGCGTGAACGAATCGGGGGGGGCAATTAGTGAGGCGGGTTTATGTCGGCGTCTCTCCATCAACGCCGTCACCGCCAAAAGAATTAATCTTTTTTTTTGCCTCCCCGAGCATCATCACATGCGTCGCCGCGGACCTTCTCGTCTGTTTGTTTTCTAACCTCAATTAGCAGATGTCCAGGAACAGCGCGACGCCCGAGAGCGTCCACTTGATCTGCCCGTGCTTACTCTTGAGCTGAGCGGTGAACACCTCCTCCCTGAACCTCCGTTCCGTCTTGTACACAGGGCACTGATACGCATCCTTCATCTCAGCCTTGTCCACGGTGACAGCCTTGATGATCATCACCGGCATCGGGCAGAACATCTCTTTGGGCCGGGACTCGTCCAGGCACCCAGCCTTCTCGTCCCATCTGCATCCTTCCAACGTCAGGCCGTGAATGAACGCACCTTCCCGGCTCGGGCCCTCGATCTGTTCCGGCTGCTTCTTCGTAACCTCGGTGAGCACCACGGTTTTATCCAGCGGCCAATCGTTCTTCCGCGCCGTCGTTTGCATCACCGCGGTGAGGAACGATTGCGGGTTGAATAAACCGGAGAGCCACACCGCTTTGGGGAGTTGCAGGTCACCGCACCACTGCGCGAGCTGTTCCACGCGCTTCTCCAGGTTGTTAACCCAGCTGCCGAGTGTGCGTAAGGATGGGTACGCCAATTTAGCCCACCCAGCGTAGACGGCTCCGTCGGCCAGAGCGTTCATGAGCTTTTCCATCGGATCGGACATGGTGAGGTCACCCTTGAGGCCGAGGTCGAGCTCCGCGAGTGACCGTTTCATCTCCGCGAGTAAGACGTTCATGCGCTCGGCTTCTTGGATGGCGACCATGACGTACGGCGTGATCTCCTCGGCACGGCCTCGGATGTCCTCCATGTCGAACTGCTCCGGTAGCCTATCGACCAAATCGTCGAGCACCGTCTTGGCCTTGTCCTCCACGGACGAGCCTTCCTCGCCGCCGCCGTCACGCGGTTGAAGCGATAAGATGGCGGAGCACATGGACTCCGTCTCACGGAGCTTGAACCCAATCTCCGCGTTGGGATGCAGACCAAACGCCAGTGGCGTTTCAGTCGGGAAACTTTCCTCGATGTACGCCATGGTTTGTTTGTGGTTCAAGCCACTCGGCGGGCTCGGGAACCCGGGGAAATACTCGATACCTTCCAGAAGTTCCTCCTTGAAGTAACTCTCGAGGTACATCGCGACGGTTCGCCTGTCCCAGTCCTCGACGACGTGGCCGCCGTACATGATCTCGCCGATGATGTACTTCAAGTCGTCCCACGGAACCTTCGAGTTGTTCTCCAAGTAGTTGTTCACGCACTGACCGCAGCACAGCAAGTCGCCGGTGTTGAACGGGTAATTCATGTTCCACCCGATACCACTCGCCGCGTCTGGCAAGTTACCCACGCCGAACTTCTTACGCTCGAGAATAGCGGCGTGGAAGTAGCATAACGCGAAGATGATCGACTTGAATTCGCCTTGTTTAGCGCACGCTTCAAACATCTCCTCGGTGAAGTTGTTGTAAGCCCTGGCGAGATTCTGCTTCATACCCTCGGGCGGCTCGTTCGTCAGCTTGACGCTGTTCTGCAACACCGAGATGGCGATCCCGCGCTCGAGCGAGGGCGGGGGCTCCGCGGAGAGGAACAGCCTGAAGTTTTCGTGCGCACCTTCCGAGAGCTTATCCACCGTCTTCTCCAGCGGGCCGTTGGTCCAGTCGATCGTGAGGTGGATGTTCTGAAGAAGCACCCACCCGCCGGATTTGTGAAAGTTCTTCAAGTTGTTCATCGCGATTGGTTCCTGGCCTTGGCCCAACGACACGGACGCGTACTTGCCGTTATCCGCGGTGTACCCGAGCTTGCGGCCGAGGTGTTCCACCGCGGCGGCGACGTCGACGCCGGGAGATAGGAAAATAAACATCGGTGTCCCCGGCGCTGAATCCTCGAATTTGGCCGCGAGGTCAAATGGATCGGACGTGACGTACCGCTCACCTAGCGTGTTCTTGACGAACGTGCCGAGGGCGTTTGACATTCGGTCGGGTCGGAGGGCTCGGAACAGGAGTAGTTGCTCGAACTGCTCCATCTTTTTCCAGTCGCCCGGCATTGGTTCCTCCTCCGGCCGCTCCAGCTCCATCCACTCGCGCCATCGTTTCGCGGAACCCACGAGGTCATCCCCGAGCGCCGCGTACTGCTCAAACTCGCGAATGGAGTTGACCATCTCCCAGTTCGCCTCGCCGAGCCACTCGGGTAACGGGTTATCCATACCTTCCGACCGAGGCGCTCGCAGGAGCCAGTTGAAGAGCTCAGCGTCGAGCTTACCTTGCTGCCGCAAGACACCCATGGTGAGCTGCGTCGCCATGATGAGCTTGTGGCGCTCGAACAAGCCGGCGGAGATGTACCCGAAGACCGCGGAGGTGACGCTCTCGGTGAGCGCGGGGACGCGTTGCTCGACGGGGAGCACTTTGTTGATCTTCTTGTCCTCGGGGACGAATTTCTCTTCATCGGAACCGCCGGGGCAGATGTCCATACCCTTCTTGAGGATGTAGATGTAGTTCGCCATCGAGTACTGGTACACCCTGTCGAGGACGTTGAGGACATCGATGAGGAAGTAGAACAAGGCGCCGCGCGCGGCGACGGGGCGGTACACCTCGCGAGTGGCGTTGATGCTGATCTGCGTCTCAGACGCGACGACCACCTTTTCGGCAATTTCCGTCGAGGTCCTCTTCGTCTCCTCGAGGTTCTCGATGAGCGCGATGTCCTCCAGGATGTCGCCCTGGGCGTTCGACAGCCTGGACAGTAGGTTATCCTCGAGGTCCGTGAGCTGCACGGTGTACTCGCCGAGCTGCCGGACGAGGTTGGAGCTCTGTTCCTGAAGGTCGAATCGTTCTTTTTCGACCACCAGCGCCAACAGCTGATCTTCCAAACCCTTCTCCGTGACGCAAAAGTTCACAAGCGTCGTCTGCGCCGCAATCTCTGGTTTGTAGTGCGGGTTACTCAGCTTGGTCTGGAGGTAGAGCTTGAAGTTCGGGTCGTAGTCCACTTCTTTATCGCCGAGTTTCATCACCGTTGACCGACCGCGTTTCATCGTCTGGCGAGCCACCACGGGGTCGAGCACCGCGTCGATGTCGTCCTGCAGGTTTTCAATCATGAGCGGGATGCCATTCTCGATGCAGTGCTCCACGTCCGCGATGTAGTTGGGTTTCGACAGCTGGATGATTTTAAGTTTGTCACCCCACTTTTCCTTGATCCACTTGATACCCTGCAGCTGCGGGTCGATCATCAGCGCCCAGCGTTTCGCCGCCGTCATGATGGCGCCGTTCTCGATGGACAGCGGATCCGTCGGTAGCCCTTCGATACCCCACTGCGCTTTCAGCGCGTCGGTGGTGAGGACGTCCAATGGGACCACTCCGGCAGTCATGGGAATCTCGCGTTCCACGAGGTCGGGGAGCCACTTGGTGTGCACCAGCGATTTGCGGAATTTCGCGTTGAAAGCGCCGGCGTAGGAGACAAAGGAAGAAGCAACCAACACGTCACCGACGAGCTTGTTGTACGACACAGCCATCTCCTGGATGGACTCGCCCCATCGCTTGTTCTCACCCGCGAGGCCGTTCACGAGTCGATCGGCGAGGTCCGCCTTGCGCTGCGTCTTCTCCGCGGCGGCGATGGCGTTGTTTTTGTCCTCCGTCGCTTTCATCAAGTTGTCCTCCAACGCCGCAACCTTGTCCTGGAGTTCCTTGACCCTCGCGCGGATGCCGGTGAGCTTATCGTTCGCGGCGTCCAGCTTGGCGTTGGCGTCCGCGAGCGCCGCGCGCTTGGGCGCAACCTCCTGGTAGATGCGGAAGTACTTGCAGATGTTGATAACCCACGAGCACAGACCCGCGGCGGCGCCGGACTTCTTCTCGATGTCCGCGACGGTAAACTTGGGCATGGACAGGTACTTGGCCTCAACCTCAGCCACGCAATCCTCCTTGACGTTGTCTTTGTCGAACTGCGTGAGGTTGGTGAGGAAGCCATCGACGGATCCCATGAACTTCTTCGCCGCGTTCCAGGAAACGTCTTTTGGAATTTTACCCTTCGCGAATAGAATCATCACCGCGCCCGTAACCGCGCTGATCATCTTGTCCACGTTGCTGTACGCCTTCAACTCGCCGAGTGACTTCTTATCCAGCGAGTTCAACGCGGCCTCCGCTTCTTGGATGATGGGCTCAGCCTTTTCGAGGTCCTCGGCGCATTCAGCTTGGACCGCAGAGACTTCCTCGGCGATGGCGGCGCATTCGGCTTCATCCGCCGCGCCGGCTTCCACCGCGGCGTCCACGACAGCCTTTTCCTTTCCGATGGAGACGATGAGCTCGTCCGTCGCCTTCTTCTTCTCCTCGACGATGATCTGCTCTTGCTTGAGGTTAACTTGCAGCTCGGTGACTTGCGCCGAGGCGAACGCGATTTTGTCCACGCCGTTTTCCAGACGAGCCTTTGACGCGTTGAGCGCTTCCCTGCGATTGGCGAGCATGTCCTTGTACAAGGAGATGAGCTCGAGGTAGGACTTGGGCGTGGTGTAGTAGTACCGGCGGTCCTCGTCGAGGTAGGCGTTGGACGCGTCGTTGACGGACATGTGCGCGTGTGCGCAGTGGTACTGAAGGTTCTCGAGCAGTTCCGGTTCGAGCTCTGGAATTTCGGAAAGGAATCGACCTGCGACGGACACGAGCGCCTCGTGCGGCCATGGCTGGAACCAGTCGATGACGGTGCAGTTGATGAGCGCCGGGAAGTTCCTGGCTCGGATCCGGAACTTATCCCCGACGGGTGAGAAGCACAGGCACACGTGCAGGTACCGTCGAACCTTGTCGAGGAAGAAATCCCACAAATTCTCCGGAGTGTCCAAAATGCCCGCCTCCTTCACCTCCTTTCGAACCGCGTTGCACATCTCCTCCTTCTCCTCGTTGGACATCAGGTCCGGGATGTACCCCGACGATAACAAATCGTTGATGTACACGAGGAAACGTTCTTGGACGATTTGGCTGTCGGTCATCAAGAACGTCACCGGTTGGCCCTTGGCGCCCGCCTTCTTGTACAGTTCGAACAAGTCAACCTTGAAATCCGCGATGCCGTACGACGACGTGACTGAAATCTGGAAAACTTCGAAGCCGCAGATGAACGTCGCGAGACGCGCGAGCGATTGCTTGCCACTGCCGCCGACGCCCACGAGCATGGCGTTGCCACGTGGCAGGTCAAGGATACGAGTGATTCGCGTCACGTGGTCCATCGCCTGGTTGAAGAGCACCAGGTCCATCACCGCGTTGCTCTCGTTGTGCTCGTTCAATTTGTCGACCAAAGTCTTGTTGAGCTTCTCGTAGGTATCGACCGTGCAGTACGCGCCGTTGTCCTGTGAGTCGTGCTGCATGAACGCGTTGTAACTGATGGGCCGCATCTCGATCGCCTCCATGTCTTGGTCCTCGAAATACTTTTTGGTCACGGCGACTCGCATGTTGTCGAATTTTTCAATGTCGGCGATTAGCGTCATGCGGTCGCTGAAGACTCGTTCGCACTCGTGGATCCAGAGCCTAACCAAGTCCCCTGGGTTTGAATAAAACTCGGGCAGTGTGCGGCAGATACCTTGGGTGATGTTGGACAGCTCACGGAGGTTCCACTGGTAGTGGAACTTCACCGCGGAGGGCAGGAAGGTGTTTGCGACGAGGTTGTGAAGTTCGATGCTGGCGTCGGCAACCTTTTGCGCGTATTTGCCGATGTCGGGGTCAAAGTTGCGCAGGTGCCCGTCGATGATCTGCGCGAACATGCTTCGAACCACATCCTTGGACGGCATCTGCACCGCGAACGTCGCGAAGTGCCGTTGCATCCGCGGGGTGATGTTGAAAGACCCGGCCGTCGGGTTCATGCACGCCATGTACTGCACGTTGAGCACTTCTTTCAACACGATTTTCTGTTTATCGTACCAACCCTTGTAGTCGATGTTTTGCCTGGCGAGTTCGATGGGCGTCTGGGTGTCGTACTTGTCCACGTACGGCATGTTGAGGTCATCGAAGAAGTACACCATTCGCTTCGCGCCCGGTGGGCCGAAACGAACGCCGCTTTTCTTCTCCAGGGGTTGTTCCATGATCACCTGCAGCGCGGGCGCGTCCATGAAGTTGTTCATGTTGATCGTGCTGAAGCACCAATTCTCGGAATCGAGCCCCCGGAGAGTTTCCCGCATGAGCGCCGTCTTACCGGTACCCGCGTTGCCGACGAACATGCAGTAGTGCTTGTTCTTGATGAACGACGTGAGGAAGTAGGACAGCCGCGTGGATTCCACGCTCGGGACGAAGATGTTCGCGAAGGCTTCGGTCGGGTTGTACCCGAAGCCCTCAACCTTCTCCTCCCACGGCCGCATCTGCATCGACGTCGGGTCCACGTAGTAGTCAAACACCAGCCCTTCCTCGGGGTAGAGCACGTTCTTCCACTCGCTGACCCACCACTTGCTGAACTGCGCGCGGAAATCGACAGTCTTGTCGACTAACATCGCGCCGCCCAGCGCCCACGTGGCGGCGAAGACGAATTGCATCTCGACGAGCTTGCGATCGGGCGCGGGTGCGCCTCTGACGGCTTCCGCGGGGATCATGCCGTCCAGTATCTTGCACACGGTCCCGGCGATGTTCATCGGCACGAGCGGTACGATCGTGCGGAAGGTTCGGCGGCAGTGTTCGATGCTGCGGGGCATGTACCGGTCGAAGAGCTCGATGAGAATCGGTCGGTACTCAACCGCCTCCTTGGCCTCGATCCACGAGTCCACCATCGGTTTCCACCCGATGTCATCCTGGTTCAGGTAGATGACGCCTCCCCTGGACACCGTCGCGGGGGAGCAGTGGAACATGTGGTTAATCTCGAGGAGCAAGCGCATGGTACCGGTGAGCGGTATGCGTTCGTTGGACGCGAGCGTGAGCATCTGTAAACAAAACACGGCGTCAGTCGAATTGCACATACGAAAATAAAAAGAAACTCACCTTGTTATCGTCCATGACGGTGTTCATGGACTCGATCCACTCCGCGTCGATGTCCCCGTCGAGCACGATCCACTGGTGAATGTACGTGGTGTTGTTGGACATGTCGCGGAAGGTGACGGACATTAAACCTTCCTTCCACTCGCGAGTCGCGGGATGCAACATTCCGTAGAGTTCGTTTCGGGAAACCGCCTTGGGATTCACCGGGACGGCTCTGCCCTTCTCCCCATACGCGTTTTGCGCGTGTAGAAGCGTCTTCCACACCGCGGTTTTGCCGCAGCCGGCGGGGCCGAGCAAGAACACCGCCCATCGCACCATGAAAATCTCGCGTAACTGCGTGATCTTCAGCACGAACATCTCCTCCGGCTGGTACCCGAGCTCGATCGCCGATTTCGTGATTTGCGCTTCGAATGCATCGTCGCGCTGTCGAGGGACGTCCGCGAGCATACCCGGGAACAAATCGTTGAGTAAACCCATGAAGATGCCGTGGTCGTCGGACGTGAGCTTTCCGAGGTTGAAATCGCGAAGGGCTTGGAGTAAAACCTTGTCCTCGGTGAGGTGCGGCTGGTCGCGTTTTAATCCACCCGCCACGTAGAGCGTAGTCTTGATGGCCCTTAGCTTCCAGTCGTAGTGCGGCGCGGCGGAGAGCAAGTCTTGGCACAGCCTGTACAAAATCACAAACTTCCGCGCGAGTAGTTTGGACATCTGGAACCCTTCGCCCATGAGCATGTTCTCGCAGATCATGCCGAGGTCGGGGACGCACATGGACACGGGGCGGAAGAGCGCTTTGAGCGATTCCGGGAGCTCGGCTCGACCGGGGTAACCGGGGTTCATGGTGATGAACGCCATCGTGGACGGCCTCAACGAGATCTCCACGTCTTCAAACATGAACTGCGACTTTTTGGCCCGAATGGCGTCCAACACAGTCTTGTACTGGGTGGAACACACCGATAAAACCGCGACGGGGATCCGGTTAAACTCATCGAAGCAACCCCAAGCGCCAGTCTGCGCCAACCCTTTGTACGTGCTACCCATCGCCTTGTAGTCCATCTGGTCGGAGCAGTTGAACACGTACACCTGGATGCCGAGCGCGCGACCGAGGTCTTTCACCGTCTCCGTCTTACCGGTACCGGCGGGACCCGCGGGGGCGCCGCCCAGCACGAGCCTCTGCGCCTGCGTCAGGGTAATGACGCACCTATCCGTCAGCGGCGTGATGACGAGGCATCCCGGTGAGCCGATGTACTCGTACATGTACGGAATCTCCGCGTCGCACACGTTGATCTGGAGCTTCCCGGTCTTCTCGTTGGTGCCGTAGCGGAGCTGCGAGGACCACTGGAACGCGTCGGCGACGTCAACCTTTTCGTCGATGAGTTTCTGGCACGTGTCTCGCGCGTGAACGTCGATTGTACACAGCGTCAGCACCTTTTTGCGGTCGAGCTTCTCGAGTTTGCCGTTGACGGCGTCGATGATCCCCTTGAGCTGGTCGAGTTGCTTCTGCAGGAGGTCCTTCACGGCGTTGTCGTCGCCATCCTCCAGGCGATCGAACGCTTCGTTGACTTCCTGGGTGAAGATCAGTCTCGAGACGACGATCGTGTTTTGTGCGGATTGCTCAAACATCCATTTGGTTCGCGGCATCTGGTCGTACTTTGGGACGGAGATTTTGAATTCCGCGAACAACGCGGCGCGCATCGTCTCCACCACCACGTTGAGCCACTGTTCCACCGGTCCTTCGCACGCGCACTTCTGTGAAAAGGCGACGTTCTCCTTCTCGCCCGACCACATCGAGATGGCGTTCTTGCTCGGGTTGCCCATCTCGTCGGGTTCGAATGACAGGTTGTGGACGTTGTCGAAGCACTTGGACAGGTGTCGCAGGATGAGCTGCGGGTTCGTGCCTTTGGAGAGGATGTCCAGGAGGTCCGCGGGTGCGACGAAGTAAAACCTGGGAAACGCGATTCGTTTCGTCTCGAGGTAGTCCTGCAGCGCCTTCTCGCACATCTCGAGCAGCCCGAGCATGCGCTCGAGGTTCTCGAGCCGCTCGTCGACGTTGCACGCCTCCACGACGTTGGTGACGTCCGGGGCGTCGCGCATCATGTTCGTAAACTCCGTGTTGACGCCGTCGAAACGCTTGGAGTCGTCGGGGAGTTGCACCCGGATGTCCTGCGAACCGATGAAAACGCTCTCGAGCATGCTCCACTTCTTGGCGACGTCCGCCCACACCGACAGGACGCTGTCCACGGTACCGAGCTTCTTCTGCCAGTCATCGACGATCTCCTGGAACTTAGTGCCCTGGACGTACTTGTTGGATCCGAGGTTCTGTAACAGCAAGTTGTCGTTCTCCAATGCTTCGACGATTAGGTCGTCGACCACGATGTTGACGACATCGGAGTCGGGGGTGAACGGAACAAAATCGAGGTTCAACGCCGCCCACGTCTCCTCAATCTTCACGAGCTGCTTCTCGATGACGAGCTCCTTCTGTGCGCGTTCCACGATTTCGCTCACGCTGTCCGCGCACGTGTGCAGCTCGAGCGCGAGCAAATCGCCGAGTGAAAATTTGTCATCCATCGTAAACTTCTTCCCGGTGACTTGCTGTAAGAGTTTCCAGTGCCGTTCGCGCATCGCGGGGTGGCGAAGCTCGGCGACGAGTGGCAGTGACGTGAGCAACGCTTTGATCTGGTCGCCCAACGAGCGGAACACGTCGTACTGCGCGCATCCTTTGGGTAACTGCTTGGTTTGCTTTTGCAGCGTCTTGGTCTCCTCCACCAGGTAGTCGACGTCGATCTTGTCCCACAGCGTGGTGTTCCAGCTGGTAAAGGTGTAGATGACGGAGGAGATGACGTCCCAGAGCCGCTTGAGGTTCGTCAGGTCCTCGCTGGACTTGCGAAGTGCCACGTAGTCGGTGACGATGAGCTCGAACAGGTCCTGCTTCTCGTTGAGATCCTTGGACTCGACCACCACGTCGTTGAGGGAGCCGTGAACGTACTCGCGGTCCTTCTTGCCGTGGTGGAAGTGATCGAGCGCCGCGTACGCCGGTTCGATGGCGTCGGCGCTGATCTTACCCTTGACGGCGAACGGCGCGAGTTTCTGGAAGAGTTCTCGAAAGTCTTCAACCTTCTTGGCAAAGGCGTCGGACGCTTCCCGTATTTTCCGCGCCTCGAGCTGCTGCATCATGCTGAGCTTCTCCTTGACGTTGAGCGACTTCTTCTTCAGCGCGGTCCACGCCAAGGGCGCCTCTTCGAGCTGCTTCAGAACGTCCTCGCTGATGGAGATGCCGTACGTTTTAAGTAACGCCACGGTGGCGACGAGCGGCTCGAACATCACGTCGGTTTTTTCCTGGCGCTTGCGCAAATCGCGCATGTATCCCATCATCTCGTACAGCAGCGCGTTCCGTGAAGTCTCGTCGAGGTCTTT
>Ga0302116_1001032_pt1 | contig 16999 bp, 22 predicted proteins | sample AG5_SCM_MG_FD_203124 | JGI IMG/M metagenome (GOLD analysis project Ga0302116, IMG submission 203124) | Marine microbial communities from Western Arctic Ocean, Canada - AG5_SCM | ecosystem: Environmental > Aquatic > Marine > Oceanic | place: Canada: Western Arctic Ocean | collected 2017-10-01 | reverse complement strand
CGCTTCGCTCGGCGCAGGTTCGTTCATGGGGCTGAACAGAACTCTGATGAAATTAAATTTGAGCTGGAACGGGCTGGGAGAAGTCGGTTTAGTGACGCTCATGGACGCGGCGAGCAAGAATGGTGGGTGGGGTGGAGAGGAGGTGGATTTAAGCTTCAACGGTATTGACAGCAGGAGAGGATTGCTGGTCAAGGGGGTTGTGGTATTTTTTTCCGAGATGAACGGCACGATCAAGCAAATCGACCTGAGCAATAACAAGATCAGCAAGGTGGTCGAGGCGCAAATTTTGAAGAAGGTCGGGCAGGAGGGGAAAGACGTACTAAAGATTAACAGGCTGAAGACGGAGGAGACGGACGTAATGCTGGAAGAGAGAATAAAGGGGCAAACCGTGAGAGATTTTTTACAAAAATGCATTGACGACACTGCTGTTCCAGAAGAAGACGAGGGGGAGGGGGGAGGAAAAGGGAAAGGAAAGAAGGGGAAGAAGAAGAAGTAGTGAGGGTGGGGGTATATTTTTGAATTTGTTAATGTCTGTCTGTTTGGCTCAATCTTACATATTTTCAACAACCTTTTTCATCGGTTTTTTCCACTGTGTTTTCCTGGTTTTGTGATTGACAAAGTAAATCTTGCCGTCGCTAGATCTCGTCCGCTTCTCCCAATCTTCCGGCAGCACTTCTTCTACCACTTCTTCTTCCACCTCCTTGATAACATTCCCTTGTTTCATCTCCTGCTCCTGCTCCTGCACCTGCTCCTGCTCCTGCTCCTGCACCTGCTCTTGTACCTTTTCCTTTTCTGGTCCTGCCTGCGCCGTCGGAGCCATCGGCGGTGCCCTCCTCGGCGAAACTGGAGAGTTCGATTTTTTCACCAATTGTTGCACCTGAACCTCTGGCGGCACTGGCGGCGGCAACCCCCCTCTCCCCCCTCCTCTACCTCCTCCACCACCTCCACATCCAAATAGCTCCGCTACCTCTTCGACCCTTTTCCCGTCGATCAAATCACTAAACTCATGCCAAAATACCCCCCAAACCTTCTTCTCATCCCAACCACCACCCCTAAAAATCGTCAAACTGAGGAGCCCCAGATCCCCCAGCACCTCCTCTAGCCCCATTCCCGCCCTGAGCAGGTTCCCCAACCCCCTCGCCGCATTCTCCTTCCCGCTCCGCTCGACCAACGTGACCTTGATCGCCTCGAGGACCATTTCTCCGTTGAGCAGGGAGCCGGAGACGACTTGGGAAACCGGCTTTGATTTCAAGCTGAGCTCCTTGGAGGCGATGTCATATAATTTCTGGGTTCTTTCCATGTCGGCGAGGAGTTTTGATCGCCCATTTCTCTCTTCTTGTAGTGTTTTCTCCAGCTCCTGGACGCTATTCTTGTCGTTGTTATCCTTATTGCTATTGCTGCGGAGCTTCGCCTCGCTCTCGGTAGCCTTCCGCTGCGCCTCCTTGAGCCTCCTCTCCATTCCTTCCGCTCCCAATCCGAGCTTTGTGACCTTGCCCTCGAGCTTCCTCCTTTCATTTTCCAACGTTTCGGATTTCTTCTTCTCCTCAATCATTTCTTGTTTCATCGTGTTCAGCTGCACGATCTTTCCCTCAAGAGCCTTCCGAGCCTTGTCCGAGTCGACACGGCCGTCATCCTCGACGACAACTCCCGAAGCCTCGATCAATTTCCTCACTTCCCTCTCCTTGCCGCTCTTCAGCGCTTTCTCTCTCCTCGCCTCCCGTGCCTTCTCCTCCATCATAATATCCACGCTGCGCAATTTTTAATGAAGCAGAATGAGTGGGTTAGCTTAGTATGCGGCGAGTGGGCGCGCCACTCCGCTCGCTCACCTCCTCTTGAACTGCATTTGCACCGAAACCGTCCCGGCCACTCCTTTCCCCGCCACAACGTTCACCCACTCGTGGCTCGCCTGCCCGCAGTTGCTCAGCACCCCGCTTATGCTAACCTCCGCCTGTCCCAGGTACTCATCCCCCCCACCACCGCCGATCTTGTTGTAGATCTTGCATAGCACCCTGGGGGTGATGCAGTAGCCCAGGCTGAGAATGTTTTGCTTTGTGGCGTTTTCGAGCTGCATCTGAGCCTTTTCGAGGGGGATTTCATCGCATGCCCTTGGCTCCTTCCACTTCAGTGGGAGGTTGTTGTTACTTTCGTCGTTTATTTGGGTGGCGGAAAAGGTGAAATTGACAATGTAGTCGCTGCGCCGAGAAAAGAAAAAGAAAGGGAGTGAGTCAAACGTAAGAATACGAATTGAAATTTTATGCGTTCTTCGCTCGCTCGCTCACCTGCTAGTTTTAGGGTCGTAGGCCGTCGTGATCATGCTCCCGTCGCTCCCCTTTCGCACCATAATTATGAAAAGCTTCCCTTCGGCCTCCACCAGCCCCTCGCTGATCATCATCTTGCACACGTCGGTAAAGATTATCGGGAGCCGGGAGATTGGCGGGGGAACGAACTCGAACTGGAACATGGAATTGGGGAATTTGGGGTGGCTTCCTCCCTCCAAGTCCGCCCGGCCCGCCTTAAAGTTCGCCAGCTCACCATCACCATCTGCGTTATCCGTTTTAATAACCCCCCCCCTCACGCACTCAATCTCCTTGGGCAGCAGCTCGAGCGTTATGTATGGGTTTCGAAATCCGTTCAAGTGCGCCAAGAACTCCCTCCAGCTCAAGACTATGTTCACGTCACCGTCATACGTCGACAGGGTTACTTTCAGCATGCTAAAGGTATTGCACAAGAAGGCGTGGAGCTTCCTGTCCTTTTTGAGGGAGAGAAAAATTGCCTGCGCCGAGCGAACCAAGCGAGCCAAACGAAATGAGTGGGACAGTTTAGTAGTGAATGTAACCATAATTCCTGCAGCCATTTCGGTTCGGTTCGGTTCGGTTCTCGATCCATCGCGAGTTTGCTCGTATTCCTCAAGGCTCGCTCGCTTCGCTCACCCACCTTGTTTATCGAACCGAACTTCTTCGTCGTTTGCAAGTCGATTACGAAGCTCAAACACAGCTCGTTGACCGTCACGAAAAAGGGGAGGGTCGCGCACTGGAATAAAGTGCGGAGGTGGTCGACGAACTTGGATTGCTCGGAGGTTGTCAGCGTTGTCACGTTGTTGACATTAAGCAGGTTGAGCCGGTTCGTAAACCGAACCATTGCGCCCTCTTCGTTTGGGTTCTGCATGCAGTTGAAGGGCCGAAGCACGGATCCCCTGGGGTTGCTGAAACCCTGTGCCTGTGCCCAGCCTCTGCTCCCCGCGATGAGTTTTTCCCAACTCCCACCTTTAACTTTCCACTTCGGCAGCAGATCGCTCACATCCTCCGTGTACTTCAAGCTGTGAACCTCACTTGTAACGGGGTTGGTTACCTTCACCAACAGAGCGCTCTTGTCCGAATCCACGAACACTTGGATCAAGTGGTCCACGCTGCCGGCCATTTTCTCCGATAGGACCTTCAACGCCAGGTAAAACTTCGTTTCGAGCATGTTTATCTCCTTCGCCGAGCGTTAGTACAAGGAAAACAAGCGTAAGCGGAGACTGAGTGAAATGAAACTCACCTCCTCACGAATCAGTTCGTCAACATCGGTAAAGTCAAATTGGGTGGCGCACTCATTTCTGCTGCTCCCAATCAACGCCTCATCCAAAACAAACGACACAGCCGTGTCCAAACTCAACCCTTCGCACATGGCGTGGCTCCCATCTTCCTCGAAGAACGAAGCGAATTTGCTGCGCCGAGCGGAGCGGTTAGTTAGGGCGAGCCTCACGGAAAACACTTCGCTCGCTCACTCGCTCACTCACTCACTCACTCACTCACTCACTCACTCACTCACTCACTCACTCACTCACTCACCTATCTTCCTGCAGCATCTGCACCAACTTCTTGGCAACCTTATCAAATTCAATGTGGGTGGAGTTGGTCGACGTCAGTTGAGCCCACATCTTGGTGGAGTTCAGCACGATGAATTCCCCCTCGTCGGCTTGGGACGAGGAGAGGGAAATGTTGTCGAGCGACACATTCGCATTCGCATTCACATCGCCGAGGCCACTCTTGTTTTCAGGTTTTTCAACCTTGTGTTTGTCACATCTCTTTCGCAGCAGTTGCCTCATTTTTTGTCGAAGCTGCGCTAAGTGGGGGATGGTGCCAACTTCAACCGCCGCCTCACTGTTGAATTTGTCCTTATCCTTTTTGCCCTTATCTTTGCCCTTGCTCTTCTCCTTCTTTCTATCCACTACATAGTTCATCAACACGGCGACATCTTCCCCAAAGGCTCTCGCAAGTCTATAGACGTCATTGCTCGACAGTCTCAGCCCAGAATCTTCCAAGAACAAAATCGTGATGGCAATGCTATTCTGATCTTGCTTCAGCGAGGTGAGTTTCAAGTCGTGGTCGATCAGCGTCGTGGTAACTTGCTCAAGAATGATGTCGATGGTCTTGACGTCGTCGCCCAACATCTCCCTCCGAGAAAGCTTTCCCTTTTCCGTCCCCTCGGCCCACTTCAAGAATTGCTTGTAGCTGATTGCCTTCTGCCCTCCGACCGGGGACACCTGGAAGCGCTGGATCAGCAGATTCAAGTCATCGTTGGAGACCCAAACATTCATCTCCTGCAAACTCTCGGCGAACTCCTTGAAGGAGATTTTGCCGGACTTGTCCTTGTCCAAGAAGCGGAACCAGTTTTGCGCGGTGCTCAAAAAGTTCCCAGAGTCAGTTTTTTGTCCCACGAGCATATCCATATCCACCACGTTAACCGGCCCGAACCGCGAGTACACCTCGATGCAATTGCCCTGTTCGATTTCCTTCAGCACCGCATCATTTTTGGATTTGCTGCGCCGAGCGAAGAAGGTGCGAGGCGCATTTTTAATGAAGCAAGAGCAAAACGAATGAAGTGAGTCAAAAGAATTGAGTGGAATAGTTAGTTTAGTAGTGGATGTAGCCATTATATTATGTCTGTAGCCATTTCGCGGGATTCATCGCGAGTATGCTCGTCTTCATCAAGGCTCGCTCGCTTCGCTCGCTTACCTCGATTTATCGCCATTATCGTGATTTATTAGCTTCTTGATGACCCCCGCGCGGAACTCGAGGACGTTGAACACCCCGTCAATCATCGAGGAGAGAAGTTCGGGTGCGAGGACGTTTTTTATCCAGTTCTTCATGGCTGCCCTCTCCTTCTTGGAGTCAAATTTCTTCGCCGCCAATTGATTCTTCGCAGCGTGCCCATTTTTCTGCGCCGAAACGAAGCGAGGCGCATTTTTTAATGAAGCAAGAGCAAAACGAGTAAGCGAGTCAAAATAATTGAGTGGGTTAGATTTCGCTCGATTCTTCTCAAGGCTCGCCTCGCTTCGATCGCTCACCTTCTTCCATCCCCTAGCCGCAAGCTTCTCGCTGAAATAGCTCTCTTCAATTTTTATTCCCCTCGGAAGCCGGTCCCAGCACTCCGGCTGCGTGTCGGAGGAGCACTTGCGGGGCATCCTCTTCACTTTGCGGAGGAAGTCGAGCCTGCGAATTTCGAGCGATTTGATTTGCTGCGCGAGCGATCGGGGAGCATTTTTAATGTAGGACGAGCGAAACGAACCAAGCGAGCCAAACGATTTGAGTTTAGTTAGTTTAGTAGTAGTGGATGTAGCCGTCTGCAGCCATTTTGCGAGATCAAACGCGAGTATGCTCGTCTTCCTCAAGGCTCGCTCGCTTCACTCACTCACCTCGGTGTAGTGCAGCTTCGACGCAACGTCGACGGACAAGGATTGGAGGGCTTTGGCCTGCTCCGTTCTGCTTTGGATGAATTCGTGGGTCGTATGAAGTGTGCTAACGATGCTCGACATTTTGTGTTGAGCATCGGCTTGCAGAATGGCCGAGAGGGTTGGTTTTGGTTTTGGCTTCGTTGGCGTTGGAGTAGAATTTTCAGTTTTTGTGAAAGGGAAAGCAGAAGAATTTGACTGCCCCTCGTCGAAAACTTCAATTTTCTCTTCTTCCGTCTCCCTCCAATCGCCACCCACCCCCTTCCCGTACCGGAACAGCTTTGTGCTCCTCCTTGACCTGCTCCGGTTTTTATCCAACGCCTCGAAGACGAGGGTCGAGTTCCTCGTTTGAACAGATTCAACCGCTAGCAAGAGTGGGTTAGAGGCTTCGCACTCTTCTGTCCACAAGGCGAGCGGAGACGGAATGAAACTCACCTTGCATCTCCCCGCTATCCTTCTTCTCCTCAACTCCAGCTCCCCCCACCCCCTGCCCCTCCAAATCGTCGAACCACGCGCGACACGGCACAAGCCCCTTCGCCTCGCTAACTCCAACTTTGAGCATGCCCCTCAGGTCCGTCGGCTGATTGAGCAAATCATCCTCCGGAGGTTCGGGTGGACTGCCCGGGAGGACGCTGTTCTCAACCGCTAGGACGAAGAAATCGGTCAGTTCCTGGGGGGAGACGGAGCCGGAACCGTCCACATCGATCGCCAGGAAGTCTTCGTCGGGGAAGGAAGTTAGGTTGAAGCCGAGGTTAATCAGCTTTTGCTTGAAGATCTTCTTGGTGATATTCTTGTTCGGGGGCTTTTCGAACTCGTTGCGAATCTCCTTCGTCGTAACCCCGAGCGCGTTTGCCTGAACGAAGAGCTTTTCCCGAACGTCTTCGACGTGGATCGAGAACTGCGAGAGATTTGTAGCGAGCGAAGTAATTTGTGTTAGTAGTAGTTGTGCGTGAAGGGAATGTGAGCTTCGGGCAGGGCTTACCTGCTGCCTCGTCAGCCCCTTCGGCAAACCGGGCTTGTCCAAAATTGCCGATTCGCTGTTTAGAACAATTCCGGATTTTAAACTCAACGGGGAGGATGCCGTCACCGTCAGAAAAGCATCACCGCCGATCTTGCGCTTGTACATTGATGGAATGATGAGGTACGTTCCGGGTTGCAGCTTTGTGAAGACTTGGACGGCTTGATAGTAATAGGGAGGTTGAGCTGTTAGCGTTCCGTCCGGGTCTAGTGAATTTTTGATCATTTTTCGCTCTTTGGCAGGCAGGTCCAGATCAGTTTGGGGTAGGACGTCGAAGCTCAACGGCATTGACTGGAGCGGCGTCCGCCAATAATCCACACCGTGGGTAAGGCGAGTGTCAGGGGTGGATAGACCGATGAACACGTCGCTGGGCGACGTGATTGTTAGCTCGAACTTTGGGTTGGACGAGAAGGTTTGGGTTGTTCTGTTCCCTCCCAAATCGGGGTCCCACGCGCCACTCGCACTCGCACCGTCCCACCCCTCGGGAAAGTCAATCGCAACGAATATGTGCGTGAAATTCGCGATCCAGTCCTCGTACGCCATGAAAAACGTCCCATCCATCTTGTTCATTTCGGTCTTCTCAGCAGCGCTCACGCTGAACACCGTGGAGATTTGCTCGTCATTGTCGATCCGAAGGTCGCTCTCGTCGCCCCAGTCCCCTTCCCACTCCCCAAAACCCCACGGATTCCGGCACCTGCAGAGGCGCTGTTTCTTACCGCTTTTCAATGTAATCTCGTTGATGTCGATGAACCCGTACGCGTGCATTAGCCGCAGCCCTTGCGGCCCTTCCGCCTCGTGCGACTTCTTAGCCTCCCCGGGGGGTTGTTGGATGCTGTGCCGAGCGAAGCGAGTTAGTAGAGTTGTGGATGTGGACGTAGACGTAGACGTGGGTGTGGATCTCACCTGCAGCCCATCAAACTTCCCCACCGCTTCCACTGAAATAACCTGTTGTAGAGGTCATCCGGGTCCCAAGCCTCGTGGAAGCCCTGGTGCCCCTCGGCAATGACCATTTGAATCGGCGAAAAACCGGTCATGTCGGCCAATCCGTAGTGCACAAACCCGCCAATGAGGGCCTTGTAGCAGCCGTGGATCTTTGCGAAGGCTATGTGGAAGTGTTAGCTTTTTGGTTTTTGTTTATGCTTAATTTTTTTTCATGTGCTCACCCTTCTCCACCAGCGGCACCCAAAGCTCATTCGGGTCGCGACACTTGGCGAAGACCGGCGTCCCCTCCCTGTTATCGTAAACCGGAATTCGATCGTCAATCACAACGTAATGCCAAGCGTTGTCCTTGTAGAACTTGCAGACGAAAATCCCCACATCCTTGTGCTTCTCGAGGTTGAAGAACATTTTCTCCACTAGTTCCTGGCGGGTCGCTAGGACGGAGAGCGCCCCCAAGAACCAACAGTCGCCCAAGGAGCCCTGGACAATGTCCCCCGACCCCGAGCCACCGCAGAAGAGCCGGCCCTGCGCCGAGCGAAGAAGGTGCGAAGCGAATTGAGTGGAATAACGTCAGTTTAGTTTAGTTTAGTTTAGTTGTGGCTCGTCTTCTCGTCTTCCTCAAGGCAAGCGAAGACTGAGTGAGACTCACCTTCTTGCACCAAACGTCGCACGAGCTGTCCTCATCGCCGAACTCAGAGTCGAACTCATCATCGTCGTCCTCGTCCTCGTCATCATCATCGGCAGCAAGGTCTTCGTCACCATCATCACCATCAGAATCCTCCTCCCCATCGGCGTACTGGGGCCGGTCCCAGCGGATCTTATCCGGCTTGGGATACGCACCCTTGGGCGCCTTAGGCGGGCTTCCGTACAGCGCTTCCGCACCGAGCTCGTCGGAGTCAACTGGCCCGAAGTCGGGGTCTTTGAACTTTGACTCGTTGGCCTTGCACTCGGAGACAAACTTGGCCACTTTCTTGGCCACTTCCTTCTCCATTTGGGCTATGGCAGAGGGGAGGGAGGATTTGGACAGGTTGTCGGTGGAGAATGAGAACACAGTGGAGCGCATTTTATCGACGAACGCCATGTATATGCTATTTGGGAGAGGATTTTTCTAATATCTTTTGAAAGAATGGTACTGTTGCAATTCCGGGGTGTGGAATGACAATTGCGGTTTTGTTACAACACCCCTATTCCTTGCGGTTTTGTTACAACACCCCTATTCCTTAGGTAAAGTGTTGTCGTAAACTAGTTTAAAAGTCAATTAAAATTCAAAAAAAAAATCTAAAATCATGAATTTATAATGCAGAGTGTTAACCATACCATGCAACCCGAGGGCGACGACTCGTCATCCTCTTCCTCCTCTTCATCGGACAACTCGTTCATCCCGCTCCCGCAGGCCCCCGAAGATTCGAGTGATTTTTTTTTAAAAGCAAAAAATGAGTTGAATGACTTGTCTGACGCTGTTCAAGCAGGACTCGAGACGAAGAAGTCACCTACTTCGGTCCTGAACTGGATAAAGCTCTCCCAGACCCTAGACGGCCGGGACAAAATAACAAAGGTCCTGCAGTACATGAGCAGGATTGTGGGTTGGTACTACGAGTCGGTGCTGCTGAACAGGGGTGGAGGGGAGCGGTTCAGGGCGCTGCAGATTCAGTTCACACACTCGAGGAAGGCCTACAAGTTGTTCCGGTGGATTAACGAGTGGTTCAAGCTGAAGGATTTGCTGGAAAGCGGAGACGAATTGAACGTTTTGGGGGTGGCCATTTTTGGAAAGGGGGGGGAGAAGGAGAAGGGGGGGAAAAAGGAGAAGGGGGGGAAGAAGGAGAAAATAGACGTTTACAAAACCACTAAGAAGCTAAGTCAGGCCGGAAAGATTGTGGGGCTGATGGGATACTGGTTCGGTGACAACGTGAAATACTTGACCAACGCCGGGTTCATGGCTCGAAGCGAGGCAAACGCGATGAGGAGCAAAAGGGTTCAGCTAGTCGCTCCGAAGTTTTACCTTTTCGGAGCGGTGTGCGGCTTGGTTAATGCGGTTACTGAGGTGAAAAGGGGAAGGATCATCGTTAATAGATTGAAGGTGGAAAGGGATGGGAACGGGGGGGTCGACTTGGACTGCAGTTACGACGACAATTATTGCGAACGGATTAAGAGCGCCAACTCAAAACTTTTCGTGCACTATGTGGCGTTGATGAAGGCGATTTGCGATATTGTCGTGTTCAGCAATATGGAGGGCGTGGACATGTGGCTCAAGTGGAGAGGGAAGAAGTTGAGTGATTTAGTCATGGGCCTGGGAGGGATTGGGAGTGCAAGCACGGTCATTTGGAATAACTTCCCGGGGGTTGGGATAGGTCCGAAGTAATATAGTGTAGGGTTTGGGCGACAAATTTTGGAAATTAAAATTAATTTTGGGGGTTTTCGTCTTACGAGAATTGGATCTCCAGGAAGTCTAGGACAAGGCTGGCCGGATGGTCGCCGGCACCGGGATGTTGAATGCACATATTTAGGAGGGCAATGCCCTTTTGGAGGGTGCGGAGGGAGGATGCGGTGGCGGGAGGGGTGGTTGGAGCCTTGCACGTCTTCTTGTGCTTCTTCCAGGCTAGTTTTTGGCAGGAGGGGGAGCAGTAGAACGCGCGTTTGCACCGTGCGCACGGTTTGGTGGGGAGGGAGCTGCAGACGTCGCACTTTCGGGTCGGCTTGAGGACGGCCTCAATTTCAACCAGCTCAGCCTTGTCGTACTTCATGTGTTTGATGAACTGGCAGACGGTGTTGTAGGGGCCGTAGATCTCGTGGTGCTTGGAGGGGAGGAATTGGAAGAGGAGGGCGGAGAAGGGGGTGGAGGAGACAACGGAGGGTTTTAGGGTGAGAAGCTTGCGGATCTCTTTGCAAGCATTGAATTGGGGATGAGCAGCATGCATCAGCGCAGTGTGCCCTTGGAAATTGGTGTCGGTGAGGGAAAGTGGGTAACGATGGATCATTCGAAGAGCAAGAAAAACGAGGGAGGAGGAGGACTTCTTGCTATAGCAAGCAACCTCTCTGAGTGGATCCGAATCCCTGTATTTGAGTACTTCACGCACCAACTCGTCATCGTTGTTAGTAATGAACTTGTGGCAGTCTGCATATGATCGTGATCTGATCCATTCAATCATCGAATTCCGATAATGAAGTGGTGGTACAAAATAACAGCACAAGCCCGGCCAACCCATTGCATGTCCTGCATCAGGTGTGAGCGAGAGCAATTCAATAATATTGCCAATTGCAAAATTTTTACGGCCAGTGTCAAGGGGGGTGTCTCCATGGTTATCTGAAGTGTTGAGGGCGTAGAGGTTGTGGCAAACCAAATTCACAGCAACACTCATGAGAACATTTGTGTGTGTCTGAGCAACTCCAGCCAGAACAGCAAGAGGAGTTCGACCAACCTCATCAATTCCTCTCGCCAATTTCTTTTTATCCTCTTCTGGTATGTTGGGGTCGTCTAGTTCCTGCTCCAAGGCCAACAATTCACCTCGCTTCAGGAATTTGTGGTACGCATTGCCTTTGAAACGACGGGATGGCTTCATACGAGAAATATACGGGATGGCTTGAAAACACTTTATTCCTCTTCCTTTGTCATCTTGTTCTTCTTTTTCTTGCTCGCTCCAGGTTGAAAAAAATGTAAAAATCAGAATCAGAATTTCATTTTTCCATAGACTGGAGAGAACATGAGTCCCAGGAAAAAGTCTAAGACCAAGTCAGCGTCGCACATGGTCCCAGAGCCTGACATCACACCAAACGTGTTTTTGAATCTGACGACTCACACCGACAACTTTGACACAAATCCGCTTCCTTTGTCGTGGGGAGCATCTGATCCCCTAGTTCGAGGTCCCATATTGTGTACGATTCGCCACCAATCGCAGCGAAACGCGATTGGTGCACATTCAGGCAGTTACTGCATTTACACGGGTTTAGCAGTCGCAGCCGGAAAGCTCGACCCTGACTACATGCCGAATTTGACGCTAACCTCTCCAGTTTTTCCGATTGGACCTTTCCCAAGCTGGTCGGACCCTAAGAAGATAGCGAGTATTGACCCGTTCGGCCACGTGACCACTCAAGCTTACAAAGCTTACCTGGACAAGGGCTTCGACATCCGTCCCACGATTGCCGTGACAAAGGCGCACATTGATTTGCCGGAGACTCGCGAGGCAATGAAAGCCGGCCGGTTGAAAGCTGACGGAGTAATCCTTAAGGAGAGCGGACAGAGCATCGTATCCAAGTGCGCGGTTGAGCCAGTGTGGTACCTTCCCGAAATTGCCCGTCGTTTCGAGTGCACAGAGGGAGAGCTTAAGCAGGCCATCTTTCGCATGACCAACGGAATGTACCCGGAGCTCATCACCCGCCCCGACATCAAGGTCTTCATGCCCCCCATCGGTGGCCTGACTATCTACATCTGGGGGGATCCCGCCACGATTCCCGACGAGGACATTCCCCTCACCTGCCGCGTGCACGACGAGTGCAACGGGAGCGACGTGTTCGGGAGCGATATTTGTACGTGCAGGCCCTACTTGACTCATGCGATTGAGGAGTGTATTAGAACTGCCCAAAACGGCGGCTGCGGGATCGTAGTTTACTTTCGCAAGGAGGGGCGGAGTCTTGGCGAGGTGACGAAATACCTCGTCTACAACACGAGGAAGCGCCAGGAGGGGGGAGACACGGCTGAGAACTACTTCGACTGCACTGAGCAGGTGGCTGGCGTGCAGGACACTAGGTTTCAGGCGCTGATGCCCGACCCACTCCACTTTTTGGGAGTGACGAAGATCCACAACTTCATCAGGTGAGCGAGGCGAGGCGAAGCGAGCGGAGGCGAGCGGAGGCGAGCGGAGGCGAGCGGAGCGGGGGGGGGCAATTTTTGAGGTGTGGGGATATTAGTACTGTTCGCAGCTTCGCTCGCACCCACTCCTTACCCACTCCTAACCCTTTGCGCAGCATGAGCGACATGAAGTACAACGCGATCGTCAACACTGGCATTAAAATCGAGAACCGTATCGAGATCCCGAAGGAACTCGTCCCCGAGGATGCTCAGGTGGAGATCACCGCGAAGGTGTTCCACGGCTACAACGCGGGCGAAACCTACGCGAACGTCGATGCAGAGGACATGAAGAACACCAAGGGGCGGGAGTACAATTATTGAGGGAGGAAGGACAATAGATTGTGAATAAATTGCAAGAGCTGTTTTTTTGGCTTTCTATTCATTCATCATTCATTCATTCATTCATAGCCCTCCCAAGAACGCAGGCTGCACGGGCAAATCAGCCGTGCTCTCCAATACTTTATCAATCAGCCCGTACTCTACCGCTTCGTGGGGCTGCAGATACTTGACCCTGGCGGCATCCCTCTCCACGACCTTTGGGTCCTTTCCGCACGCCTTGGCAATCAGCTCGCAAGTCACTCGCCGGTTCTCGCTCACTTCTCTCGCCTTGATAGCAATGTCAGTGGCTTGCCCCTGCGCCATTGTGCGCGGCTGATTGAGGAGGATCGTTGTGTTGGGTAGGGAGTAGCGGAACCCCTTTTCCCCCATTCCGAGCAGCATCGCGGCTGCCCCAAAGGCCTGCCCGAGCGCGATCGTGTGCACCGGCGGCTTGATGTAGCGCTGGCGAAAGTGTTAGTTGTGTTGAATGGTCTCTCGTTTTTTGTCTTCAACAAAATCAACTAACTAAGGCTCACTCACTCAGTCACTCAGTCACTCAATCACTCACCATGCAATCAGCAATCGCAAACGCCTCAGTTTCAAAGCCGACCTGCTGGCCGTTGGGACCGGTCGTCCCGGAAGAATTGATGTACATGTAGATGGGCTTGTCGGAGGACTCGTAGTTGAGGTACAGCAGCTCAGCAAGGATGAGCTCCGTGACCGCCGGCACAAGGGGCATTCCAATGTAAACTATTCGGTTGTGAAGAAGTAAGGAAGGTAGGTCAGGGGGGGGGCCAATTTGGACACCCTCGTATGTTTGGACGGCTCCAGCCGAGGAGCTGTAGAGAGCAGCCATGAAGCCGCGGCGGACATTGTGGAGGTGTAAATTTTCTTGGTTGAGGGAGTCAGGGAGCCCTCGGGTTGGTGAGAGACGAGTGGGAATTGCTGAGCGTGATGACAAAAAACCGGTGGAGTTTCCCACGAGAGCAAGCATTATGTAGAGCCTCATTTGGGTAACTGTGTCCAAAAAAGCTTTAAAAAAGGGAAAATTGCAAACAAAACAAAAGTTTTGACAAGCTGTTCAGAACACAATATAATACGGCACACCACAAAACTACAATACAACCACAATGAACAACTCGGGTGGAATCAAGGAGGTAAGAGACCCTCGCATCCCGAACATATCACATATCAACCCTAACAATGCAATGAATCTCTTCACCCTCATTTCCTACAGCTGATGAATGCGGAAACCCAGGCGTCCCAAATAGTCTCGGCTGCACGGTCAGGGCGCGGTACACGGCTTAAAGCTGCCAAGTCGGAAGCTCAAACCTCTATTGACAATTATAGATCCCAGAAGGAGGTTGCTTTTAATGAGGCCAGCCTTAACACGAATGCAGGTGACGATGCATCGCGTAGTGCGCTCAAGGCTGAAACGGCCCGCGAGATGCAATCCATGGAGGCGAAGTTTAACGAGAACCAGGGGGAGGCCCTGAAGGTTTTGCTGGCCAAGTGCTGCGATGTCAACCTTGATGTTCCGGCTGCGAGGGTGAGGTCTGCCCAGAAGGCTGCAATGTAAAAGCGTTTCAGCTTCGTATAGGTGTAGGAATTTTATTTTATCTTATAATTTTTGATTAACTACCACTCTCTACTCTCTGGCGCTTGATGAGCTCACCGAAAGCCCCCCCCTTCGTTTTGAGCAACTCCTGCGTATCTCCAACCTGTACAACCCGGCCCTTGTCCATAACGACAATGCGATCGGCCTTTCTGATTGTGCTAATGAACGAGAAGTTAGTTTTATATTCGTCGTTCACAAGACTCGCTCGCTCACTCACCTCAAGCGGTGCGCAATTGAAACTACCGTTCTGCCTTTCACCAAACTCTCAATTGCGAGTGTCACCGCATGCTCACTTTCTGCATCTAAAGCGCTCGTAGCTTCGTCGAAGATCACAATAGGGCTGTTGCGCAGCAACACTCTAGCTACCGCAACTCTTTGCTTCTGCCCGCCACTCAGTTGAACACCCTTCTCTCCAACTGCCGTGGAAATCCCATCAGGAAAATTGTCTGTGAAGTCCAGTACCTTGGCAGCCTTGGCAGCGGCTAGAACCTCGGCGTCAGAAGCATTGGGGCGGCCGTACCTGATGTTCGCTTCAATGCTTTCCGAAAATAAAACTGGCTCCTGCTGGACCACCGATATTTTGTCCCTCAGATCGACCAAATCGACGTCTGTCAGTGCTATGCCCCCAACCTCTATGCTACCTCTGCTCACGTCGTAGAGGCGGAGAAGGATGCTCGCGACGGTGCTTTTCCCCGATCCGCTACTGCCGACCAACGCAGTGTGAGAACCAGCTAAAAAATCAACGGAAAAATTTGTCAGAACCGGGAACTTTGGTCGGCTGGGGTAAGCAAAGTCGACGCCGGTGAACTTGATGGAAAGGGGGGTTTCACTTTCTATGAGCTGTGGGGCTGTTGGAGAAGTTATCTCAGGCTGACGGTCTATTACAGAGAATATGCGTTGAGCGGCTCCGGAAGACTTCTGCAGCCCTCCGTAAACGGTGCTCAGTGCGCTCACGTTACCGGCCACAAAAATGCTGTACATCAAGAAGCTTGCCAGCTCGCCAGGACTTATGTGAGACTCACCGCCTCCAACTCCGATCATTGTACCCCCCACCCCCAAGATGGCGAGGAGGCCCGCGTTCGCAGCTACGTGCACGCTGCCGTCGAGGAATGCTCCCTTCAGGCCCGCCGCGACCGCTCGATCTCGCACCTGGACAGTGCGCTCTGCATACAGAGCAGCTTCGATCTTCTCGGCGTTGAAGCTCCTGACCGTTCTAATGTTGCTGATCACCTCTTCTGCCTTCGTTGTGGTGCGCGCAAGGTCTGTTTGCACGTCCTTCTGCAATGCTTTGATTTGAGCGCCAAAATATTTCGCTTTGCCGAGCGAAGCGAGGCGAGGCGAGAGCAGCGAATACCGCGAGCAAAAATAGAAGTAGTTGAGAAGGTAAAATCAGTAGTGGATGATGTTGGATGTTGCTTGGCGAGCGAGCCTTGAAGCAAGCTGTCACAACGTGGTTGTTACTGGGCTAACTTCGTTCACAACTTCGCAGCTCGCTCGCTCACTCACCTGACACGAAAATGGGAGGCAAAGATAGGAGGGAAACCATGGTCAACGATGGAGAGGTGTAGAGAAGGAAACCAATGCCGCCGCTGGTCATTATGATTGCTCTCGCTCCGTTCAAAACCTCAGTAGTGAGGGCCGCTTGAACAAGCTGCACGTCCGAGGTGAGCCGGGTGATTAAATCACCGGTGCGAGTCTTATCGTAGAACGAAGACTCCTGTCTCAGGATGGATCTGAACAGGTCGGCACGAAGGTCTGACACAATGTTCTCGCCCGCAATCGTAAGGAGGATCTGGCGAGCTACGACACCAGCACCGGCCGTCATTATAAGTCCAAACAGGGATGCTGTGGCGACTGTTGGATCGACCGACGACTGATCAAGCACTGCAGCGTCTATTATTCTACCGCAAATGTAAGGAAATGCTAGCGTGACCGAAGAAGTGATAGTCAGAGTGCCAAAGGCTCCAGCGAGGAGCGAGGACTGTGGTTTGGCAAGGGCGAGTAGTCTAGAAGTCGTGAATGGGTTTATTGATGACGAGGTGGAGCGTGAGGTGGATTGTGCCTGGGGATCTAGTGGTGAAGTCGTATTGGAGAGTCGTCGAAGCTGCACAAGTCTACTTGCATGACTCAAACTAAGTTTTCGTATAACTCTCATCCATCAAACGGTGACGCGTCTCTTGTGTGTTTGTTTCGAACAGATCCAAATTTAAGAAAGGAAACTTTGATCCTACCAACCCCAAAGAAAATGACTTATGAGCACCACGAGTGGCTCAAGAAGCGTGATTGGCCCGCGGTACATAGAGTTATATTTAACCCAAATCGTGACAAAGATTTGCTCGTGAGAAAGTATAAGGAGAGAGATGAGGATGGACGACTGCCACATCATTGGCTCGCAGCGAAAGCTCAGACACACACCCATGCTCTTGCCCATGTGGGCGTGTGGTCGATTTACTACAATCTACAGGCCCTCACCACACGAGACAATAAAGGCGAAACTCCCATCGACATTGCCAGTAGGAGTGGAGCCTGTGCTGAGATCATCGGCTTGCT
>Ga0302116_1001024_pt1 | contig 17041 bp, 7 predicted proteins | sample AG5_SCM_MG_FD_203124 | JGI IMG/M metagenome (GOLD analysis project Ga0302116, IMG submission 203124) | Marine microbial communities from Western Arctic Ocean, Canada - AG5_SCM | ecosystem: Environmental > Aquatic > Marine > Oceanic | place: Canada: Western Arctic Ocean | collected 2017-10-01 | reverse complement strand
TTCTTCGTTCCGTTGTTGAAAAAAAAACAAAGCGAGCGTTCCCTCGCCTTACTAAAGTATGTACCTCCTCGGACCCGTCCGACCTCTCCTCTAGAATACCTCCTCGATGCCTGCTAAGATGTGTACACGCCGCCACTAAGTGTCAACAACATCCAGCTCCTCCTCTCCACTCCACTCCACCTCACCGTCACCTCGCGTAGTCTACTTAACGGTAGAAGCAGGTGAGGTAAGAGAGGCAGCCGCCGACGATGGCGGAGACGAAGATCTCCTGGTTGAGGAGGTACCACACCGGCACCTGCACCCGAAAGGTCTCGAAGATCATGTTGGGGATCCAGTAGGTCAACCCGAGGGACACCGCGAAGGTTCCCAGCACCAAGGCGAAGGACCGGAAGAACCGTTTGTTGTTGTGCTTCGTCGCCGCGTCCCGGTCGATGTTCGCGGAAGGCCCGGGGTCCACGTCCACGAGTTTCATGAACATGCGGAAGATTTGGAAGATGGTGGCGTAGATGATGGGCTGGATGGTGCGGATGGTGCCGGGGGTGAGCCAGACGATGACGAGCGCGGCGACGGAGATGGCGATGTTCACCTTTTTGTCCTTGAGTGGCGCCTCGGACGGGATCGGCGCCCACGGGCCGAAGAGGGACGGGGTGAGATCGCCCTTGCGCGCGCTCTCGGTGATTCCAGACGAGTCCCCGCGGAGCCTGGCGGCGAGGGAGGCCTGGACGATCCGCTCGTAGGCATCCTCCATCTGCTTGAGCTTCTCGGGCTCGGTCTTGTAGAGGAGCTTCTTGCGGTTGATAGCCTTTGAGAGGTCGTCGCCGGCGGTGCCTTCCGGCACGCCGAGTACCTTGTAAGGGTCGTCCATGCCGCCGGCGCCGGCCGCGGCGGAGTTCCGCGCGATGATGGACTCACCGCGGCGGGCGGTGGGTAGGGAGACGCTTCCGAGGCCCTTGGGCGCGGGCTGATGGGGATGGTCGGGGGAGATCGGGTCAGTTCGTTGGCTCGGATCGATGTCGGGGGAAGGTTCCGGAAGATCGATATCCTATCCAGTCATCCGCGTGGACTGCCGCGGATACGACTCGATGCACGGCTGTGTACGGGGCTGATATCCCCGTGTATCTCTCCATCGTGTCGTATGTAACGTCGAGGTGCGAGGAATGAATCGGGTCGGCATCTCGGCTCACCTGGGAGACGCGGACGGAGCCGCCGCGACGAGCGGGCCCGACCGATGCCCTAACCTGAACGGTGGGCGCGGCGGCAGAGACGGTGAAGGCGGACATGTTCGCCTGTCTGAATGAGTCGCGGTGAGGCGATTCGCTTCACTCGGGTGTACGTGACGACGCGCTGTACGCGACGGTCTTGGATCCGGGCCTGGGCACCGAGAGTGACGACGAGCTCGGACCGCCGGGTGCTCAACTTCGCATTCAATCGGCGGTTGGGGAGAGATCGAGAGAATCGGATTGGCGGATCCGAAGATTTCCTCTTTTGTTCACACTCGGTGACTAAATAACTACCGATTTTCACCTAATTAGGGTAACCCTGTCTCGGTTCTCATGTTTGAATACTCATACGCACCCCGAAATTTGCTGAAATACGCGCTCGTTCCCCCCCGTAACGCCCGCAGTCTCTCGTGACATCTCGACAGAGACGAACGCGCGCGGACGGGAGACGACCATGCCCCCGCCCCGCGGCCGAGGGGCCTCCCCGTTCGGGGATCCCTTCACGTTTGGCAAAGCCCTCGTGCTCAACAGCCAGCCGTCGGCGGCGATCTTCGCGTCCGCCTCGGCGCCCCGGGCCGACGCGTCAGCCTCCTCGGACGACCCGACAGGCGGAGGTGCCGTGACTCGCTCGCGCGTCTCCTCACGCGCGCGTCGCAAGGTCGGGGGCTACGGCGTCACCGCCCCGTCCAAGCGCGGGCCCAAGGATACGTTCACGCGCACGACCGGGACGGATGCGCGTGAGTCCCAAATCCCCGGGGACGAGCGCGACGTCCCCGCGCGCGCCGTCCCGCCGCGCGTCGTGACGAAGATCCCGGTGCTGGACGACTGGGATCCTTCCGAGACGGAGAACGCGGACCCGTCATCGTCGACGCCCCACGTGGACGATGTTCCCGCGAGCGCCGCCGCCACGAAGGCCGCGAGGGGCAGGGACCCGGTGAGGACCACCGCGGCGGTCCGCGGCGCGGCCCCGAGGCGACCCAGGCCGGCTCCCTCAACGCAGCGCACGAAACGCCCCGCGACGTCCAAATTGCACCGGGAGGAGCACGAGAGGGGACGGAACGACGCCGCCGCCGTGGTCATCGCCGCGCGCGCGAGGGCCAAGGCGAGCCAGGCCCCGCCGCGTGTCGCCTTCGGCGGCCGCCCGCCAAAGAAACCGTCCCCGGTCAAGCGCCAAAGGGGATCGGAGGGCGGGATCTACCCAGAGGAACACCCAGAGGACGTAGACGAGGACGACTCCATGAAACCGAAACCCGGGTTCAGCTTCGGCGTCCGCCCACACCGCACGGGCCCGAGCTCCTGGGGACCCGGCGCGGACTCCCCGGGCCCCGCGGCGTACCACGAAGGACCCGCACGAGGCGAGTGCGATCAGGTCAAAGGGCACGTTCCCGCGGTGACCTTCGGAGCCCCGCCCGATAAGAACGGGATCCGAAGATCCGTCGCCGGCGGATTCGCCGCGGGTGCCTTCCCTCCCGGGGACCCGGACGCCCCTGGCCCGGGTGAGTACGCCCGCGACGATGTTAACAAGGTGCTCGATAAGATCGGCGGTAAATCTCGCGCGCCCGCGTTCACGTTCGGCGGGGGTAAGGATGACATCGGGTTGAAGTCGGAGAAGGATCTTCTCGGCGGTCCCGGCCCCGGCGCGTACCACATCGACGAGATCCTGGCCGTCGCCGCGGAGCGTAAGCGCATCGAGAAAGGGTTCAGCTTTGGCGAACGCGTGGGCGCCGCGTGGCACGAGGCTGGGCCCGGGAAGGACGCACCGGCTCCCGGAACGTACGATGAAGAGGGAGGTCGCCGATCGGGAACGCACGGCGGCTTTTCCTTCGGCAACGATCTTCGCTTCGCGCCCTCCTCCAAGGACAAGGACGGACCCACCCCAGGGCCCGGCGACTACCTCGACAAGGACAAAAAGGACGGGAACGACAAGGAAAATAAGATGCGGAAGAGCGTGGAGGGTTTGTCCGGGTTCACGTTTGGCTGGCGACGACCCGAGAGTGCCAAGAAATCGGCAGAGCCCGGCCCGGGTGCGTACCACCGGGACGCGATTGTGGACGATCCGGACGCCCTCCGACCGGGACCCGCGTTCTCCCTCGGTACTAAGCTCACCACGAACGTGAGCGGCGTGAACAAGGACGCGTCCAAGATGCCGGGCCCGGGCGACTACGAGGTTCAACCCCGCGGATCATCCGATCACGCAGGGCCTAGTTATACCATCCCGGGCCGACCAAACGACGGTTTTGTCGCCGGTGTGGACCTCAAGGACAAGGCTTCGATGCCCGGGCCGGGGCGGTACCACACGCCGCTGTCTCCCGGTGGTAGGGCGTACACGCTTGGCCCGCGGATCGAGACGAAGGATGGGAAGAAGGACTTTCCGGCGCCAGGCGAGTACGGCGCTCCGATGGCGATTGGTTCAAAGTTTGGCGACGGAAATAGAGGGTTCTCGGTGCTCGGGCGGGACGCGTGGGTGGGCAGCGGGTGGGGCGAGGAACACGCGGAGGTTCCCGGGGTTGGCCGGTACGAGGTGCGCGGGTCCAACTCGAACCCGCTTCCGTCCGCCCCGGCGTTCACGATGGCTTCCAAGACCAAGAACCAAGACCAAGCTTCAAACGACATCGGTCCGGGTGAATACGACGGTGACGGGTCCAAGCCCCCGAGTGGTCCCAGCTTCACCATCGGGGTCCGCGGGTCGAAGGACGGCGCGTACGGTGACCTGGAGAAGGCGGCGGAGAAGCCCGGACCCGGTGCGTACCCCAACGCGGCCAAGGCCAAGGACGAGACCCGCGAGTCGGCACCCTCATTTTCCTTGGGGGTCAAGACGACCGTTGTGGACGATCGCACCAGGGTGGGCCCGGGGGGGTATTCCGACCTTCCGGGCCCCGGGGAGTACCACGGGGAACACCACGAGCTCGCCCACCCGGACGGCCCGGGCGGGTTCACCATATACGAACGAACCAAATCGTTAGAGTTCAAGCCCGGGATGGAGTCCCCCGGCCCGGCGCACTACGGAGGGTTCACCACCGACGACGTCGAGCCCGGTCTCCAAATGTCCATACACCCGCGCTTCGAATCCGGCGGCGTATTCGAGCACACGGACCGGTCGGACACCCCAGGGCCGGGTGAGTACACCCCCGAGGTGTTCCAGTTCCCGGTACGTGCGGATGGAGACGGGAGTGGTGAGTCACTCGTCTTCGTGGGCGCGCCCGTGGGGTACACCATCGGGGTCAGGCGGTCCGCGGATTACCCAGTTCGGAAATCTCAAATCGGAAGACCTGGACCTGGCGAGTACGCTCCGGAGAACGACGGTGTGACCGATCCAGCCTGGTCCAAAGGGGTCACGATCGGAGAGAGGCACGCCACGAACCGGCGGTCGGTGGAGTCGCGCCCCGGGCCTGGGTACTACCACAGGACGCGCGAGTCCATCGAGCGCGAGACTGGCCGCAAAGCGCCGATTCGCGGCGCTAAGATTCAGTCGCGGAAGCCGTGGGAACGCGAGAAGGTTCGCGAGAAGAAGGCGGACGTACCGGGCCCCGCGGACTACGACACGGAACGCGGCGTGCGGCGCATGATGGACAAGCGATCCCCCGCGTATCGCATCGGCGAGCGGCGGCGCGGGGAGGACCGCGACGTCGACGCGCCAGGCCCGGGTGAGTACGCCGGAGACGTGACTACAAAGCCGGACCCTCGACGCGGCGCATCGATCATCGCGGACCGACGGGACCGCACCCGTAAATCCCAGGAGGGCCGTCCGGGTCCCGGGGAGTACCACGTGGACACCACACGCGACGGCAGGTCCGCCGTGAACATCGGCAAGGGTGCGGGGAAGGACGCTCCGGGTGGGGTATTCGACGCCGCGTTCCGGAGCGGACCCGGGCCGGGTGAATTTGAACCCGGTCCCGGCGCGCTTCGCAAAAAGTCCACGGGCGTGAACATTCGTTTGGGAACGACGAAGGACGCACCGGGCGGGGTGTTCGACGGCGCCAAGGCGGACGGCCCTGGGCCCGGCGAGCACTGGCCCGAGGAGGGAACCGGTTCGCGGGCAAAGCGTTTCGCCGGATTTAAGATTCCCGCCACCGGACACGACGCCCCCGGGGGCGCGTCCGTCTGGCCGGAGGACGCGCCAGGCCCTGGGGAGTATCAAACGGAACGTAAACGCGACGCGAGGTCCGCCGTGAACATCGGCAAGGCGTCGGGGAAGGATGCGCCGGGCGGGGTGTTCGACGCGGCTTTGAAGTCTGGCGGTCCCGGCCCCGGTGAATTTGAACCCGGGCCCGGCGCGATCCGGAAAGCGTCCACCGCGGTGAACATCGCTCGTGGGACTGGCCGCGACGCGCCGGGCGGCGCGATGGACCGACGCGACGGACCGGGACCCGGTGAGTTCTGGCCGGACGCGGACGGGGGTTCGGGACCGACGGGACGGCCGAAGGGTATACCCTTCGGCAAACCGCCAAAGCCGCCCAAGCGTTCGAGCGCTCCAGGTCCGGGTGAGTACGCTGGGTCCGTGGTGGGTACTAGGGACGTGAGACTCGGACCGACGATACCCAAGGGCAAAAGGCGTGGTCTGGTGGACAAGGACGCGGGGAATACCCCCGCGCCAGGGGATTTCGAACCTGAGCACCACCCCAAAACGGTGGCGGGGCTGGTGCGCGAAGCGCTGAGGCAACCGGGTCACATGCGCGAACCTTCGTCATCTCGGAAGAAGTCAACCGAGGACGAGGGGTTCACCCCCGGGCCCGGTGCGTACTACTCCGGACGCGGTGAGATTCGCGTCGACCGTGGTGTGAAGATGCCGACACGGGAGGCGTGGGAGAAGGACAGGGACAGGGTGAAGGGCAGCGGCCTCGGGCCAAAGTATCACCCGAAATACGAAAAGGCGGCCAAGCCGTTGAGCGTCAAGCGGTTCACGGCGCGAACCGACGACTACGCGGACTCGTTCCGAAGCACCCGGGGCGGGTCCAGGAGGTGATGGTGACTGATGTAGCATAGCGGGGAAACTGTGGGATGATCAAATCATGACATTGATGAAGCTGTGTCGGACGTTGCGTTTGTTGTCAGTAGCGCTGAGAACCGTATTGCTGACGATAGTCTCCCTGCTGATCGTACTGAGCCGCCGCCTGGTTGCCGTAGCCCGACTGTTGGCCGCGGTTGTAGTAGTCTCCGCCGGCCCCTTGCTGATTGTTGTGGTATCCGGCGCCTTGGTCGTAGGACTGCTGCTGACCCTGATAGGACTGCTGACCCTGATGGGACTGCTGCTGATAGGACTGCGTCTGCGCGGAGCCGCCCCACTGCTGGTTCTGCCCCGCCCAACCCTGCTGCTGCTGGTGCGACTGCTGCACGTCCTGGTAGTTGTTGTACCCGCCGCCACGGTCGCCGCCGATCCAGTCACCCCGGCTGTGACCGCCCCTATCGTAATAAGGGTCGCGCCCGTACCCTCCTCGGTCGTACGCGCGGTCGTCGGCGTTGTTATAATTGCCATAACCGCCGCGATCTCTGGGCTGGGCGTGGTACCCGCCCCGGTCTGCGCCGTACCCCCCGTCCCTTTGATCGTACCCGCCGCCCCTGTCGTACTGGTCGTAGTAACTCCCACCCGGGGGAAGGGCGTGAACCCGTCCGCGATCGTACGAGTCGCGGCCCCGCCCGTCGCGACCGCCCCGGCCGTTAGAGTCGCGATCGATCCTGAACCGACCAACCGGCCCGCCGCCCTGCTTGGTCACCGCCGACTGGACCAAATGCCTGGCGTCGTGGCACTGCCGCTCGGTACCGTCGATCTGAACCGCGCGAACCTTACCGCCCGCGGTGTTGGACTCACGGACCGTGATGCGCGCGCCGGATTCGCGACGGATCGCGGCGACGTTGGAACCCGCCTTGCCGATGACCCCGCCGGCCCACTGCGCGTCAACCTCGAAAGTCATGCGAATCTCGCCGCCGCCGCCGCCGCCGCGGTCGGAGCCGGGAGGGGGGCCCTTGTTCCCGTACCCGCCGCCGCCGCGCCCGCCGCCGCCGTAGGGGTGGTGGCGCCCTCGGCCGTCGCGGCCCGCGCCGTCGCGTCCGGCCGCCCCGCGTTCCTTCCGCTCGCGCTCCTTCTTCTCCTTGAAATATCCCTCCTTGACGTCCGGGGCGTCGATCAAAAGTAAGGGATCCTCCTCCTTGACCGGGGGGTTGACGCGGTAGTCGAGGCGCATCGCGGCGACGTGAAGCACCGCCTGCACCGCGGCGTCCTTCCCACTGATCTGCAGCACGCGATCGGTGGGGAACATGATGACCGTGAGTGACTCCTTGATCGTTTTGTAATCTTCGGATGCCTCGTCGAGTAAAGTCACGGCTTCGCAGTCGGCTCCCGCATCCGTCGCGAGGTCACTCACGTCCAGCTTGTCCACCTGCGACGCCGCGACGAGCATGCGCGCGACTTGGTGTTCACCCTCCGCGGGGCGTTCGCCCATCGGCGGGTTGGCGAGGTCCGCATCCTTGGGAATCATGACTTCCGTGGATCGCTGGTACACGACTCCGACGCCGCGAATTCCTTTGAAGGAACCCGGGTCGATGGAGGCTTCGTCTTTAACGACGGGGTCGGCGCACGTCACCACCGCGACGCGGTTAGCCTTGGGATCCACCTTCTTGGACGCCTCCTGCAGGTGGAACCCGCACCCGGATTCCTTGCGCATGTGCTTCACGAGCATGCCCCTCGGGCCGATGACGTACCCGGCCCTGACGCTCGGGACGACGATGCGAAGGCAGGAGCGAACCGTCTCAATCTTGGGGGGCATCCCCAAAACCTCCCGCGTCAGCGCTTCGGTTTCCTCGGGTGTCATATTGGACTCTTTGTCAGGGTCAATGCCGGTAGCCTTCTTGAACTCGGCGTTCAAAGGCTCAGCGAATGTATCCCAATGGGCCTTCGCAGCGGCGGCCTTAGCAGCGGCGTCGTCGGCGGGTGCGTCTCCCGATTCAACCTTGACGGCCTCGTCAGCCTTCTGATCGTCGGCAGCCTCCGTGGGTTCCTCCGTGACGACCGGGGTTTCCTCCGTCTTCTTGACCTTCCTGGGGCGACCCACGGGCTTCTTAGTACCCGTAGCCGCCTTCGCAGCCTTCTTCTTCGGCGGCATATCGATCGATCGATGCGTCCTCAGTGCCCCGCGCGCGCCGATCACTGGGCAAAATTAGGGATTGCCAGTCGTAACAACTCAGAAATTTTGGCACAAGGCGGCCGATTTCCGGGGCTGACCCGAGAAACGCGTCATTTGCGAGCTACGCGTCGGGGAAGATGACGCCGCAGTTCGAGGCGGTGGACCCGCTGAGCCCGCGGGCTGTGATCGCGGGGATGCTGGTGGGCTTCGTGGTATCCGCGATGAACGTCAGCTTCGGGCTCAAGGCTGGATGGGGCCAGGGGGGAAGCGTCTTGGCGGCGGCCGTGAGCATCGGGCTGTTCAGCGCCATCAAGCCAAAAATCCCATTCACCCAGCTCGAGGCGAACGTGTGCCAGACGGTGGCCAGCGCGGCGGGTTCCATGACCATGGCCGCCGGTCTCATCGGCCCCATCCCGGCCCTGCACCTGCTCGGCATGCGGTACTCGGTCTGGACGATGATGACCTGGGGCGCGTCCGTGGCGTTCCTCGGCGTCTTCTTCGCGGTGCCCCTGCGTCGGCACTTCCTGCTGGAGTCGCAGCTACGGTTCCCGTCAGGGACCGCCACCGCGGAGACCATAAAGTCCATGTTCGCGGACGCCAGGCGCGCGAAATCGCAGGTGGGCACGCTCGTCAACGCCTCCGCATTCGCCGCGTGTACCGTCGTGTTCACCTGGTGTTTTCCGTGGGCGCTTCGACCACCGTTGTTCGCGACGCTCGGGATGACATCCGCCGCCCGGTGGGGCTGGGGCGTCCGGTTCGACGCGACGCTCGTGGGGGGCGGGATACTGATGGGCACGCGCGTCGGGCTGAGCGTGTTTCTCGGGGGGATATGCGCGTGGGGCTTGGTGGGGCCGTGGACGGCTAATAGGGGTTGGACGACCGGCGATCCGCTGAGCATGAAGGGCGGCGCCAGGGGTTTGTTACTGTGGCCGGGGGTGACGATGATGGCGGTGGACTCGCTGACGCAACTGGCGCTGGCGACGGTGTGCAGACCGAGGAGGCGGAGAAAGGGGGCGAGTTCGAAGCAAGGGAGCAATGAGAGGTTAAATGGTAAGTGGACGTATGACGACGTTAACGCTGACGGATCGAGTAAGACCCCGCTGCTCAACGGTGACGATACGCCTCACGAGCCGGGGCTACTCAAAGCGGCACCGGATTCCACGTTGCCAAAGTCCAAGCCGACGCTCGTGGGGTGGGCGGGAATCGAAGACGGCAACGTCCACGTGCTGGACGGGGAGAAAGTTAACGGGGAGAGTTCGATCGAGTCGATGCCGACGGAGGACCACCCCGACGGCATTCCGCAGTCGTGGTGGATCATCGGCCTCATGGTCTCCAGCGTGTGGACCGCGTCGGTGCTCCACCTCAATTTCGGCTTGGCCCTCTGGCAACCCGCGCTCGCGCTGCCGGTGGCGGCTGTGATGTCCTACGTTGCGGTGCGGTGCACGGGTGAGACGGATATTAACCCAATCGGGCCGATGGGTAAGATCATCCAGCTCGTGTTCGCGCTGGTGGCGCCCGGTGCGATCGTGACGAACCTGATGGCGGCGGCGGTGGCGTGCGGCGGGGCGGGACAAGCGGGCGACCTCATGCACGATTTCCGAGCCGGGCTCATGATGCGACTATCCCCGCGGAAGCAGCTCCTCGCGCAGCTCATGGGGATACCGGTGGGGATACTGGGCGCGGTGCCCACCTACGCGCTGTTCGCGGCGACGTACCCGATCGGCGGTGAACAATTCCCGGCACCCGCGGCGATCGCGTGGCGCGCGGTCGCCGAGGTACTCACCGGCCCGGGGGGCGGCGGTCTCCCCGCGGAGGCGAAGATCCTCATGGCCGCAGCCGCCGCCTTCACGTGCGCGTGTCGAGCCGTCGAACGCCTCGCCGATAACCGCGCCGAATCCCACCCGAGCTCGCGAACCGCGCGGTGGATCAAGCGGCTGATGATAAGCCCCACGAGCATGGGCATAGCGTTCATCATCCCGCCCGAGTTTTCCACGACGATCGCGCTCGCGGCGATTGGGTCTGGGTACTGGGAGCGGCGACACCGGGAGCATCACGAGGACCACGCGTACATCGCGGCGAGCGGGTTGTTGGCCGGGGCTGGTGTGATGGGAGTGGTGACGGCGTTGGTGTCCATGGCGTTCGGGACAACGGCGCCGGATACGTGAGAGCGTTGTAACCTAACAGTAGCTACTTCATCGACTGCGAAGCATCCGCATAAGAGTTCAGACTCTCACACAGCATCGCAAAATATCACGATAAATGTGGGTAATGTTATTTGCTCGGCGCCATAGTCGTCGGCGCACGGGTGGCTATCGATGGAGTCCAGCGGGGACGATGTGTCGCGACTGGACCTGGTGAAGATCGTCGAGGTACCCGGGAAGGGCCTCGGGATCGTGGCGACGCGAGATGCGGAGCCAGGCCAGGTTGTCGCGCGGGAACGAAGCCCGATCGCGATCTCGGTCGACGTGAACCACCTCGGCGCGCGATGCAGTCGCTGCGCGGGGCGGGGGCCGCGACCGGGGGGGGCGACGCATAGATGCCATAACGGTTGCGGTGCGGCCTGGTGCTCCCCCGAGTGCGCGCGTGTCGATGAGAGCCTCCACGTTGACTCGGGCGAGTGCTCGTTCCTCCTCGACGTCGGGCTCCATCGACCCGAAAAACAAGGGACGTGTCAGCCCTGCGGTCCGGGCGATAGGCACACGGGCCGGAGAAAGGTCGACAGGGACTGGGTCATGCTCGCGGACGACGTGCGTTTGCTGCTGCGCGCGAAGCACGGCGGGATACTCGAGGGCGGCGCCGAACGACTCGCCGAGCTGGACCTCGACGCCGAGTGCCCAAACTCTTCGTGGGAGATGGGCGGCGCCGGCTCCCACGCGACGCTGCGTCGCATCGCGACGATCGCGGCGCAGACGTACAGACACTCAACCGGGTACGGAGACGCGATCCCGGAGGATGCGGAGGCTTCTGGAAGCCTTCTGGACGACGACGATGACGGGTCATGGGTCACCGCGGCTCGCATCGTCTTTTCCAATTCTTTCGACGTCGACGCGTGGGCGATGTCGCCGTCAATGTCCGGCGGTCATGCTTACCCCCGGGTCTCGCGCGTCGCCGGGGCGGTGTACATGACCCTCTCGCGGTTCAACCACTCGTGCGTGCCCAACTGCAGTTGGTCGTTCGTGCCTGAGGGCACGCCCGGGAGCGTCGGGGCCGCGTCCGTGGCTGTCCGCGCGATTAAGCCCGTGAAGGAGGGCGACGAGCTCACGATATCGTACGCGGACCCCACGGTGGGACGGGACGAGCGACGGGAACAGCTGTGGGATAAGTACAGGTTCGACTGCGCGTGTGCGCTGTGCGTGAGCCCTCGGAATGAGAACCGTCAGCTGTTGGGTATCGACCCGTTCCTCGAGGCGGTGCACTGTAACGTTAAAGACGATGAGATCGACGGGGTGATCGAGGAGACTGAAAGAATGATCCATGACGTCAGGATGGCGCTTCGATCGATCCAGAGCGAGGAGGACGTGAAGAAGCTCGACTTCGCCGTGAACAAGCTGAAGACCAAGATGATGTCGCGCACGAAACCGTTCATGAAAACCAAGAAGAACAGTCCGAGATGGATTTACGAGATTTACGCCGGCGCTGGATCACTTGCCGACGGGGGCGACGGCTTCCACCCGTTCCATCACACGAGCATGGAAGCGCTCGGGATCCTGGGTGTGGCGTCGTCCGTCAAGGCGAAGCTGTCGATGTCACGAGGGGATACCGGGAACGACGCGGTGATCAAGTCGATGAAGACGGCGCTCGGGTGTTCCATGCTGAGAGCCGCGGCGCTGGATCACCTGGCGCGCTTTTGCGAGGCGGGCTTCGGCGACGCCGCGGCGCGTGCGTGGATGGAGGTGAGCGAACGAGCGATGACCTGCAGCGCCCTCGACGCCAACGGCAGCCACATGGACAAGGACTATCGGCAGCACCGTCAGACGTATCTCATGTCAAACGCCTTTCAGGACGCGGTGGACAACGACGACGGCGTCGAGGACGGTTTTCTCTTCTCCGCGGCGGTGTGTCTCCCGAACCCTGACCCCGACCATCCTATTTGGGGCTCTCCTTACCTCGAAACAGTCCAGCCTTGGATGGAACCTCCACAGGGCGTGTTCGCGATCGCGTCGGACGTGGCGATGAACCTCGCGGACTACCATTCGCCCGGGTTGGTGAAACACATCGTCGGCGCTTTCAACGCTCAGTCGGGAGAATGAGAATCTTTTTGTACCTTCGTAGCGCGCAGTCTCGCAAATGTCACGGCTAATGAAATACATCACTACAGACTATACTACACGTTCCCGTCGGCTTTGAGGATTGCCATCACGTCGTCGGGTAGATCCGCCAGGACGTACTCGAGTTGCGCCGCGGCTTTCTCCCGCAAGGGCACCCTTCCCATCCGAAGCCAGGCGACGACGAACATTGGCTTGAACAGCTCGTACTGCCACGACCACTGGTGCCACGCCATCAACGGGTCATAAGACATCACGTACCATGTAGTGAAAAAATACGTGTAACAGAACATCACGATGAAGAACCCAAGGTTGGCCCAACGCAGGTAGTCATTTGTGGTGATGTCGAGGGAGTAGAACATGTAAGCCATCCCTGCCGCGTTGCCACCGAATATGACCAGCATCATCGTCTGCCCGAGCCCTTGCAGCACTTCCACGGCCTCATATACCGACCCCTTGCCGGCGGTGAGCTTGTAGCCCATAAACAAGCAGTTCATGATCCCTATCAGGTTACACATCAGCGAAACGTTGGCGAAGAATGCGCCCGTGATGCCCAAGGTTGAGGCGGCATCGAACCGAAGCAAGTAAGCGCTGAAGAACAATACCAAACCCGCAATCACGGCCATGAGTTCGATGGTGTAGCAGAGCTTGAACACGCGCTTCTCGGGTGGGACGCACAGTGCTTGCATCCCGAAACCGGGGAGACCAATCTTGTCCTTTGGGTCGAGCGACCGAGAGAAGTAACGGCGCACGAGGTCTTCCGCGATTGCGTGACCGAACAGGTGATTGTTGTTGGATTTACCCGAGGGCATGCCCCCCGTGGTTCCATCAGAGATGTGAACCCTATTGTCCATCATCTTCGAGGCGAACATTTCGAGCGAAGGTGGGAGGAGTAAGTAGTCCAGTAGCTCACAGGGGCCTTCTGGAAACGCGCGTGAGCGCCGGCTTCGAGTGCCGGGCGGGGTGGATTTTGGTCGGGACGTTCGACAAAAAATCAGTTGTCAACAGCGCCTGAATAACGAAAATCTGGATTCTGACTAGTTCACATACGTTTCTCGAGTGAAACCACGTCAATTAGCGAATTATCACCAACTGGAATGCCCATACGATAACTGGGTCATTTTACTGTTAATCGATTTTTCGGCACCGGGAAAACACCCCTCGGGTGGCTTCACGCGCGCGGATGGGCGGGTTCGCGATCGCGGCTAACCCGGAGTGCTCGCGCGCATCCACGAGAGGGTCCATGCGAACGCGCTCGTGTGGTTTTCCAACTTAGCCGCGATCGCGAACCCGCCGAACGGACGTGGTATCAGCCGTCACTGGCACGTTATTCACGCATTTCGGCCGAACCCGAACGAGAATGACGTCAGCAAAAACGTGGTGTTGAACTGTTGGATCCCCTGCTCGGGCTGGGCCATTCTCCGAGCCGTGTGCGACAGCACGCGCGCGTTGGACCCCGCCGAAAGCCACTCGACCCGCGACCCGATCCCGACCCCACCGCGCAGTTCCGACGAGCCAGCGCCATGGCTATCAAGCAGAGGATGTGCGTCACCCCCTCCCCCGAAGAAATTATCCCCCCCCGAATTCAACAGCCTTTCTTGCAACCCCCCGCCGGGCGTGTTCGTCGCGTGATCGCCGTGCGCCCCTCGAGCGGCCGCACCGGCCCTCCGAATCGATCCCCTTCGTGTTTCCGCTCGTGTTTCCGGTCGAACGCTCCGTCCCGATCCATCGTCGCTTCGCCAGGACGCCGCTTCGCCGTTCCTGATCCCCGTCGACAATTCAAACTAATTCGTGCGCTCGCGCGCCGTCCGCCCGGAACGCTGATTTAAAATCCCAACCGCCCGACGCTCGTCCCGCAGGAAGAAGAAAGGCAAGGGCATGCTCGAGAAGTTGGTGCCCATCCCGCCCGAGTTTTACGACGACCACAAGGACGACGACCTCATCACCGGCAAGGGCACCATCTTCCCCTTCGCGGTGTTCCTGTACTTCATGCAGTGGGCCGCGTTCCTGGGCTTCATCCTGTTCTACTGGTACCACCCGAGCTCCCAGGTGACGCAGTCCAAGATGGAGAACAACTACGACTACGGCAAGGCATCGGGGTGGAACTGCACGCCCCTGCTCAACGACCCGTTCTACAAGTCGAGGATGAACTACGAAACGTGCAAGGCGATCATGATTAAACCGAAGCTCGATGACATCAAGACGATGAAGATCAACATCGACCCCGACTGCATCGAGACCGACGACAATAACTGCACCCAAGCCACCGCGTTCAGGTTCATGCCTTTCAAGGGCTCGGAAGGCCTCCTTGGCAGGCGCGGCGTCGTCCAGCCCGGCTCCCTCATCGAAAACACGTTCGACAGCACCAACACAGACGCCATCAAGGCGGAGCTCAAGAAGATCTTCGAGCCTCTCGCGGGGCTCACCAGATGCTCCGCCTTCGGCATGCACTGGAAAAACAAGGGCGGCTGGGGCGTCTCTCGCGTGAACAAGCTGGCTTCGTTCGACATCTTCGTCGACCAGATGAAGAAGAAGGACGCACCCGCCTCGCCCGCGGCGTCGCCAGGATCTCCAGCAGGTGGCGGCGGCGGCGGCGGTGCCAGCAACACCGCGTGCTGTCCCTCCGCCGGTATGGGCGTCACAGGCACCGCTTGTACAGGCGGCATGACCCCTGGCGCTGGTCAAACCGACTGCGAAGCCTGCGTTAACAAGGACACCACTGAGTGCAGCAGCGATCCGTGCAAGTTGCCCAGCAGCATTGGTATCCTGACGGAGGCGGTGAACAACGGCGGCAAGGGTTGTGCCCCCTCCGGTCGCCGCCGCAGCAGCAGCCGCCGCCGTCTCCATTTCGGCGGCGCGTGCAACCCAGCTTGCACCATGGAGCAGGAGATGAATGGGATGTGCTTCATGTGTCATGATGATGTCAGCGCTGCTCCTTCGGCTTGCGCCGATTGCGGGGCCTTCGAGCTCGGCCCCGACGGCTTTTACGACTTCAGTAATGCCCCCGCGCTCGCGGCCACACAGATGTACGGCCCCGGCGGTGAGGTCCTCGACCTCACCTCACTGAGCGACTACGCCTGGTTCGAGGAGGGTGCCGAGTACGAGCCGTGCACCATCTCGAAGGAGGAAACCCTCACGATGTTCGAGAAGTACCTCAGCACGCACGACCCGTGCTTGTGGGCCCAGCACAACAGCCCCTACATGTGCACCAAGTCCGGTCCTCCGGCTCCATCCGCGGTGTTCTCGCTGGCGTACGCCAACGCGCTGCTGGCCTACTCCATCTTCTCCGCGGTGTGCGTCCAGATATTCTTCGCGTCCAGCAAGAAGAAGAAGAAGGCGGCAGAGGCGGAAGCCGCCGCGACGGAGACGCCGGCGACGGTTCACCCAGCACCCGGCGAGCTCAAGGTTGGCCCTTGAGCGCGACGATCGCCGACACCGCCTCGCGCGGTCGACGGCTGTATCCGGCCAGCTCAAGGTTGGCCCTCGAGCGCGACCGACCGACGATCGCTGACACCGCCTAGCGCGGTCGACAGCTGTACATATGTTCCCAGGCGGGCGCGTGCTCTCGCCGCCGCCGACGTCACATCCCTTTTTGGTTCACGTGCAAAACTATGGGGGGCGGGTCCCTCCGATTTTGCTCGATGGGTGTTGGCAGTCTACTTTTACCCTGTTTTTTCTCAATTTGATGACTGTTCTCCCACTGTTCTCCAACTGTTCTCCAAATCAAGTCGTTGTCATCCCCTGGAGACTGGCATTTACCCCCCGGAAAGACTCGTGATCGACTGGGATTTGCTGTGGATTCTGAAATTCGCGTTTTGGAAAAATCATCTGACGTCAGCAAAAACGTGGTGTGACGAAACCCGGGAAAAAAAAAAACGTGGTGTTGAACTGTTGAATCCCCTGCTGGGGCTGGGCCATTCTTCGACCCGCGAGCGACAGCACGCGCGCGTTGGACCCCGCCGAAAGCCAGATCGAGCCGATTCACTCGACCCGCGAGCCGATCCCGACCCCACCGCGCAGTTCCGACGAGCCAGCGCCATGGCTATCAAGCAGAGGATGTGCGTCTCCACAGCCTGGATTCGAATCGTGCTTCCGGTTTTAACTCGTGGCCTCTGGGTCTAACTTTGCCCGGTTTCAACTACCCCCCTCGGTCCTCCGCGGGGTCCTCGGGCCCCCGCCCCGGCCTGTCCGACTCCCTCGAGTCCGCCTCCTCCTCCCGATGCCACGTATCTCCCCCCTCCGTCCCTCGCTCGAGGCTGCCTCGGTCGACTCGCGCCGGGCGCTCGCGCGCCGTCCGCCCGGAACGCTGATTTAAAATCCCAACCGCCCGACGCTCGTTCCGCAGGAAGAAGAAAGGCAAGGGCATGCTCGAGAAGTTGGTGCCCATCCCGCCCGAGTTTTACGACGACCACAAGGACGACGACCTCATCACCGGCAA
>Ga0302116_1001023_pt1 | contig 17061 bp, 22 predicted proteins | sample AG5_SCM_MG_FD_203124 | JGI IMG/M metagenome (GOLD analysis project Ga0302116, IMG submission 203124) | Marine microbial communities from Western Arctic Ocean, Canada - AG5_SCM | ecosystem: Environmental > Aquatic > Marine > Oceanic | place: Canada: Western Arctic Ocean | collected 2017-10-01 | reverse complement strand
CTCAAATCGGACGAGAGGTTCAAAGCTTTGATGGAGAGCACAATCGGCAAGCTGCAGAATACGCCGAATTGGTTTGAAGTTCGACAGATTTCCACAATCACTCATTCTCTCGGAAAGCTGAAAATCTTCGACGAGCGGCTTTTCAGTGAGGTTGCGAAGGGCCGCGAGAGGTGAGCGAACGAAGCAAGCGAGCCTTGATGAAGACGAGCATACTCGCGATGAATCAAATCCCGCGAAATGGCTACAGACACAATGGCTTCATCCACAAACTGAACCCACTCAATTGTTTTGACTCGCTTCATTCGTTTTGCCTCTTGCTTAATTAAAAATGCGCCTCGCTTCGCTCGGCGCAGAATTCTAAAAGTCGGGTTACCACTGCATTTAAGCAACATTGCCTGGGCGTTTGCGAAAGTTGGCTATAAATCAATAGAATTTTTCGATGCAATGGCGGGAGACCATGAGCGGATCTCCCAATGTGGCAACGTGCAGGAGCTGAGCCAAACTGTTTGGGCGTTTGCCACCATTGGCTGTGAAGCAAAGGAACTATTTGAGGCAATCGCGGCTCAGTTCGAGCGAATCGCCGCAAATGGCACCGTGCAGCAAATGAGCAACATTGCGTGGGCGTTTACCAAGTTGGGGTACGAAGCAACAGAGCTTTTCGCTGCGGTGGCGGGTCATATATATGTAAGCTTGGAAAATTAAATCGATTTCAAAATAGATCTTTTTTTCAAAAATGTGTGTTTCTCTCACTCCCCCTCACCCTCCAAAATTTTCTTCTTGTCCTTGGCAATTTTTCTGTTCGTGCGCATCACATAATAAATACTACCCAAAATCAACACAACGAACCCGAAGGCAATCAGCTGCAGCGAAAGTGGAAGAGCCAAGAAACCTGTTTTCGTTGCTGGTGCGTTTTTAATATTTATATTTGCTAGAACAGATTCGCCGTTTTCGTTTTCCACCGTCCCGAGGTTTATTGTCTCGACTGTGTAACTTGGGGTTTCATCATCGTCACTTTGATCGTCTTGTGAATCTAGTGTCGAGTTGGTGGAGTTGGTGGAGTTGGTTGAATTGGAAATTGGATTTTCTTCCTCACCCTCGTCCTCATTGTCGAAGAAATCTTCCCACCTGATGACCTCAATCTCGCACGAAGGAGTTTCGTCATGGAAGCAATCGTACTCTTCTTGACCCCACACGCCCACGAGGGTGTTCACGCGTTGGCAACCGGCCTTGTAGTACGCGTACCACGAGGGATTCTTTAGATAATAGTTCTGGTGGTAAAGCTCGGCTTCCCAAAACATCTTCGCTTCCAAGATGGGAACCGTAATTTTGTCCTCGAACTTTGCCGGGTTTGCGATCTCCAAGCTCATCAAGGAGGCTTCGGCCTGCTTGCGCTCGAGTTCAGTTCCGTAATAAATAGCCGGTAAATAGCTGTGCCCTTTGTCGCAGAACTGGCCTGCTGAATCGAAAGGATCAATGTTCCGCCACAAGTACTGCAAAATAACTTCGTAGGAGGTAAGGAGTGGATCGTAAACAACCAGTATGACTTCTATATGCCCCGGGTGATTGGAGTAAGTCGGCATGCTGTTTCTTCCCCCTGAGTATCCTGATATGGCTTCAACCACTCCGGGGACGTAATGCTCAAAAGCCTCCTCCATGCACCAGAAGCAGCCCCCAGCCAGCATAGCTGTTTTGGTGCCATTTCGAATGTAATCAGTGGGGTTTTCCACGTTTAAGAAGGTGTATGTGTATGGCATGCAGCTTGACGGGCAGCTGATGGGTGAAGTTCTTATGATGGTGATAAAAATCAATAAATTCTTTTTTTCGTGTCTGATGTCACCTCGTAGATGAGGCCTGTTGCTGTTATTGTTGCTGTTGCTGTTGCTATTGCTGTTGCTGTAACTGTTGCTGTTGCTGTTGCTGGTGCTGGTGCTGTTGCTATTGCTGCTTGTGTTGGTGTGTTGATGGAGATCTTTCTTTTCTTCTTTACTTAATTTTTTGACGGGGACCACACGACCACACGTGCAAATAACAAAAATTATTTATCACAAGACTCACTCACACAAAAACACACTTGTTCTTTAATTTAGTCTCAACATGGGTTCCAATGTGTTGGACACCCTGTACCACATTCACCGCCAGCTTTACAAGAATTCCAAAGATCACGATCAAACACAGCAATTTGTTATATTTTTACTTTCATCAGCGATCATCATAATCATCCTCAGGGACAATCTGATGGGCATCCTCGCCTACTTTGGTCTACTGTTAGTTGTGATGTTCTCCCCAATCATATTTCCATTCTTGTTCAACCTAATTCCCCAGACTTTCAGGGCAATCTTCAGCTTCCCGGGTCTGATCGTCCACTTCCTTGTTCCCTCCTCCTTATCCCAACTTGTCCACACGACATTCACCCTCGCACCACTCGGGCTGTCAACTAAGAAGCGGGGAAAACCACATGCGATCCTCGACACCCAAACCTTGGAAGACGACGGAAAGGATAACATGTTAAGCCGGTACATAATTGCCCTCCCCAGATCCCAATCCTCCACTATGAAGCAGACACCGAAACGTCTGATCGACAACGGAATTTTGGTCCACACACAAAAAACGACCGATCTCCACTGGCAGCACCTCGTTGTGCTGTACAGGCACGAACGAAAGCATTTAGATTTCTTCAAGGCAATGTTCGTGTCACTGATTAGGTTCGTTGTCGCTAGATTAATGATGGGCAGCGTTGACAGCTACGTGATGTTGAATGATCACATGGGCTATGGCGAGGCTAAGATAATTGTGAGTGAGCGAGAGAAGCGAGCCACACGCAATGCACTGCGATATATGAAAATCTAACACGCTTCGTTTCGCCTCGCCTCGCCTCGCTCCGCTCCGCTCCAGGCGTGGACGAGCTCAATTGTGGTCAACAACACCATCCGAGTAATGTGGTTTTATCAAAACCCAGCCAACAAGTATAACATCTACTTCGACGCGATGCGGGCTGGAATTAGGCGAGCGGAGCGTTTGAAGTTGCGGTACGTTGATCTGGGACCTTCCAACAACGAGAAGATGGCCGAGCTCAAGGCCCAATTCAGCTTTGAAGAAGATCCTGATTGGAAAGAAAAGTTGCTAGAAGGCACCACCGACAATAAATTAGAGCTACTGACCGAAATCATACCTTCCTATTCTACCTTGGAGCTGCGAAATCGAGAGTTCTAATTGTTGGGGGTCGGGGGGGGGGTCGTATAACATATATAAACAATAGTTCATATCAAAATTTCTATTTCTAGTCGTGCAATTAATGCTTGGGATTGGGAGGCCTACTCAAGCTAAGCTCACCTGCACTTCTGCAGCTTTGGCCACGATGAAGTCCACCTTCTTGGCGTCCTCGGACCTTTTTTTCTCGCTCAAGTAGGCGTTTGCCTTCATCGGTTTCGCCCCACACTCCCCGCAATCCTTGTTTGTCCCCTTGGCCCCCCCTTGTCTTTCGTCCAGTACCACCTTGAACCTGCGCCGATCGAAGAAGGTGTGAAGGGTTTTAGTTAGTAGTGCCTAGAATTCGACTTGTACACTTGTTGTGTTGTTGTGACTAGCTCGCTTCGCTCGCTGGCTCAGCTCGCTCACCTCGCCATGACCCGGTGCGCCGCAAAATACGTTTTCATGAATCCCAGCAATACAATCAGCGTGCACATGACAGCGCTGAAGCTGGGCATAATGATCCAGCCAACAAAAATCTGCGACAGGCCAAAGAAGAAGCTTCCCATTCCAAAAGCAAACAGGATCGTCAACCTTTCCTCCTTCATTGATGCCACTGCCGTGTGCATGCTTCCGCTTGGTCCATTGAGCGCGTAAGTCGGCCCAAACACGCTAACCAGCGTCGAGTTCATAACGCAATAAAACTCAAGCACTGGAACAGATTAGATTGGGTTAGTTAGTTGTGGGTTGTGGTCGCCCCTGAACTCCAACTCCACTTACCCAAGCAGCAAGTAGTAGTTCCATAATAGGCCGCCTGCAGGAAGAAATTCGTCCTGCCCTCATCCTCAGCAAACAAAATCAAAGAGTCGCACAGCAGCACACTCGATGCAAAGCCCGCAATCAATGCTGCTTGGGTTGCAATTGATTGAAGATATCGGTCAATGTTTTGCATCTCGATGTTTTTTATCTGCACGGCCTGAGCCTGCAAGTCGCTGTCGACTGCACGTCTGTCAGCAGCGAGCATTTATAACTTATTGATGTGTGTTGTGGCGATCAAAAAAAATAGACTTTTTTTGAGACTTTCTGTGTACCAACCGCAACAACCTCTCGGCATGCTTCTTTCTGTTCCTTCAACTATCGAGAAGAAAGATTTGAAAGGAAGTTATTTAGCTTACGTAATTTCCCTCTCTGAGATTGATGCCTTTAACTACACAATTCACAAGCGATACTCGCAGCTTCACAAGTTCCAAGCCCTATTTGCGTCCTTCCTGCCACTCACTTTGACCTCCTCATTCCCTCCCTTCCCCCCCAAAACCCTCTCCCGCCTTTCAACCCCCCAAAAGGAGAAGGTGTGGTTACTTCGGATATGACAGAAGAGTGAGAAAATCCCTAACACTATTTATGGCGCAGCGGCGGTTGCAGATTGAGACCTACCTCCAGCATGTCGTCCAGGCTGTTCTCCCCCAGCTCCAGCAGGAGCGAGACGACAAAAACTTGCATCTAGAAAATTTGGACAGCAGCGTGATACAGGACGATAGCGGCAACGAGTCAATACTGGTGGTGAACGAATTTCTGGAAATTTCGGAACACTTCACTCCCTCTCTGCCCCCGCCATCGGTCAAGAACGACAATGAGAAGTACGAGAATGAGAGAAAAAACAAGCTCATGGAGCAGAGTTCCGTGGTGTCTTCAAATTTAATCCGAATTTACTACTTGGATTGCACGTTCAAGACGATTCGCTTCAACGAGAGCACCACTTTGGGTGAGATCGTCGTTGAGAAAGGTGAGTGAGTAGCTGCTCTTTCAATTAAATCCCCGCCTAACCCCACCCAACCCCAGTCTCGCCGTTCGTTCACTTTAATCTGTTGGAATCCGCCTACGACGTCAGGTTGCCGCAACTAGCCCTCGTCCCCAATGACACTAAAGTAGTTGACATCGTCGCAAAATGGAGCAATCGTGATGGCGGGATCCAGGTGAGTGAGCGAAGCGAGCGAGCCTTGAGGAAGACGAGCATACTCGCGATGAATCGACACCCGCGAAATGGCTACAGACATAATGGCTACATCCACTACTGAACTAGCCCTCTCAATTCGTTTGGCTCGCTTGGTTCGCTCGTGCGCAGCGGCAGAAGCTGGTAGCTCCAATATTTTCGGGTGTTTTGGCGAACAACGACGACGTCGTTCCGCTGATGCACAGGACAATGAGTATGGCTAGTAGCAGTGCGCGGAGCAGGCTAACGAGTGCTATGAGTGTCGCGACAGCAGCCACTTTAAACACCAATTTGGATTCGAGTTATACCGATGGCAGTGGCAATGCGTCGACTCCCCCGAGAATTCGGGGAGTCGACCCCCCGGGGGGGGGCCAAGACGATCTCGCAACACTTTTGGGTCGTGTGGATATGGACGATGAGGGAAAGTTCATGCATCTACGGATCAAGCACGCGGAGCTCCAAAAGAAGTACGATATGCTCAAGGCAATATGCAAGAAGAAGGGCAGGGACCGCACACTCTCCCTGAGCAGCAGAGCAAATCTAGATAAGATCCGACACGAGTCCGACACAAATATTTCAACCTCAAATAATGCTGACTCCGCGGGCAAGCTGCTGTCCTCAAAGGATGTCGCTCTGTGCGGTAATTTGGAGAAGCTCAGCGACTACAAGAAGGTCTGGAACAAGCGCTATTTCATACTGAAGGGCGACGGACAGCTGAATTATTACTACTCGGAGCCGAGCAGCAGTGTTGCTGCTGAAGACTCGTCAAGCAAGAAGAAGTGCGTGGATTTGAGAAATTGCACTCGGATAGTGCGCTCGAGCAGGGAGCTCGCGCTCTCAATAATCACAAAGAATGAGCGGGTTATGCTACTGGCGCCGAGCAAGGCGAGTTTCAATGACTGGTTCACGGTTTTGACCGATTTGCACATGTATCTGACTGATACTGATACTGATAAAGATACTAATTCTAGGTCTGAAAGTATTAATCCCGACTCAACCAAGAATCCATGGGGTAGCGGCAAATCGCTTTCAATAAACGAAACTGATGACACTGAAGAAAATCCTACCATCGACGCTAGTGTTCACGTTGTGATTGAGCAGGACGAGATCGACAAGCTCGACTTTGAAGAAGTCGTGGCGGTCGCCAAGGGGGAAAAGCAGAAGGGGAAGGGGAAGGGAAAGGGAAAGACAAGCGGAATCACAGCCAGAACTTTCCTCCACTCTGTCACCGCTCTCGACCGATTTTTCTTCACTTTTGACCGCGACTATATGCACCAGGTGAGTGAGTGGGAGTGGGCATCGATTACGCGCCTCAAAGACGCGAAATTACTAAAAAATAAATTAAAATAAAACATTTCGCTCGGCGCAGCTCTTCAAGCAATCTTCCACCAGTCCGGATCACATGTCGCAGGCCTACGAGGTCATTTCCGCGATGCAGATCATGTACACGAACGCTCTTGGGTTTGGCGAGCGGTGGACAAGCATGTTCAAAAAATGGATTCTGAGTAATCTCAAGCAGAACCTAACGTTACCGGTCCAGCGGCCAGATTTGCTTATGGCAGTTGTCAACTGCATGAGCAAGGAGCACATGCTCCATTCAAGTGAAACTGTGAGAGAGGTGGAGTATTGCATCGATGCAATGTTCGAGTTGGAGGATGCGAACTACATACAGGAGAATGATATGGAGGGGGAGGAGGAGCTCGACGAAACGAAGCAGCTACTTCAAACGGTCAAGAGCATGATAGACACGTTATACGTCGTTGTGGACGATCTTATTCCCATGCTCCCAAGCGACTTTAACGTATTGACTATGTTCCAGAAGGCAGCTGAAAAGCGAATTCAGCTGAAGGTCGGCGTGTTCTACGAGAAGAACAAGGAGAACTTGGACGTTGACGAACTGCTGACATTGCTGAGCTGGGCTGACAATCACAAGCATTTGATGGAGCGCTTTGGAGTGTTCAACGTGAGCGAGGAGTTTCTTGAAATAGAGAAAGATTTGTATGAGAAATACTCTAATCGGGTCAGCGGGCTGCAGTTGCAGTGGCAGGAGGTAAGCTAACGGAAGCGGAAGCGCGCGAAACCACTACAAAATACTAAACCTTCCTTCCCTTGGTACGCGGAACAGAGAATCATCGGAAACGATAGCAGCCACGTCGTCAACAGCAAGAGTGACGATACGAAGGTGACGAGTTGGCCAGAAGACCTGATGACATGCGTGAGCCAACAGCTGAACTTAGCAATCAACCGGTTGCAGGGTAAGAACCTCTGCCCAATATGCTCTCTGTGCATCGATACTATAATCACATTCCACGCAAGTCTGGCGGCAAAGTTCTCCGCGGAAGTGGAGAGCATGAGTGTGGAGAGCATTTGCGCGTTCTCAAACGATTGTTACAGGTGAGTGAGTGTGAGTCGATTGTTGCGCCCAAGAAAAACCCCTCACCCTTTCGCAGATTCGCTGATCTCCTACAGGAGCAAACCTCCCTCCTTGACGCCCTGGACGAGGACTCGGCCGAACTTGTCGGTGATAAAATGGGCGAACTCATCATGATGTTCAGCGAGCTTTCCACAACGGCGCTCAAGGCGATCGTCGAAGTTATTGGCGATGACGTCAAGAGCGAGCTAATGGGGGCGATGCTGGCAGAGGACAGCTCGTTTGCGAACAACTACACGACCGGAAAGGATGAAATGGCAAACGTCGGGGAGGTGCTGCACAACATGGCGGATAATGTGAAGGCGTGGTTGAGCGACGATAGCCTGCTGGTCTACGTGCTGAAGAATTGCATGGTGCGGTTGATCAAGTGCTACCTCGAGACGCTGCTGCGTGCCCAGCCGAAGATCGACGAGTTCGGCGAGGTGATGCGACAGATCAGAGACGACTGCTTGGCGATTGAGAACATATTCGTTGTGTACGAGGACTTGCTCATCAAGGAAATGATCGACAAGGAGGTCAAGGTGCTGGTGCAGATAATAAATTGTTTGGAGTTGGATTTGGCCCTGGTGGTGGACTTTTGGATGAGCAAATTGGTGAAGAGGTGAGCGAGCGAAGCGAGCGAGCTTTGAGGAAGACGAGAATGCGAGCCACGGCTAGAACTAACCCCTTATCCCACTCATACATTCGTTTGGCTCACTTCACTCTCCTCCCCCCTGCTCCATTAAAAATGCACCTCGCTTCGCTCGGTGCAGCTTCGGAAGCAGCAGTATGGTTGTTGTGGAAAGTATTTTGGTTATGAGAGGCGCAAATTCTAGTGATTTGGGAAAGAGTATTGTAGAGCAAATCAAGACGCTCAAGACAGAGCACGGTGCGAACATCATCCACGACGGAAGTTGTTTCTATTTGCTCGACATTAAACTTGGTCGGGTTAGGAAGAGGGATCTGCTCAAGGGAGCGGTGTTGAAAAAGCGCAACGAGGATGGCAAGAAAGTGTTTCAAATTCGGCGAAATTCTACCATGGGCAGCGAGAATGGGAGTGGGAGGAATGTCAGTAGCAGTACAATTCCAAGCTTACATGAGCAGGGGGATGAGGAGAATGAGGAGAATGAGTTTGTTAACGAGGTTTAAAATAGAAGAAAGATTTTTGTTCTAATTTAAAAAGCCGGTACGATTGTAAAGTGCTGCTCATGATGCCCCGCATCGTTGTTCTTGTCGGCCAGCATCATGAAGCAGCCGGATTCGTTGCTGGCCGACTTGACGTAGAACTTCGTTGGGTTGTTGTTTTTTACAACTCTAAGCAAGCCATTTATTTCGGTAAATTTGACGGCAGACGCCTTGTCGCTCAGTACGAGAAGAGAGCCAATGCTAAGCTGGCCCCCAAATACGGATAAGTAGATCTTGGGCGACTTGGACGGTTTCTGCTTCAATTTCCACCTCCCGCTGTTGTCCTCGATGAAGAGGGATTTACGGATGGATTCCAACGTAAGGAGCGAGCCAGCGGCAGTGTTGGCGGGGTCGCAAGCCACTGATCGCGAGGACTTGTTGTGCTGGATCGAGAAGACCACTCCAGTTTCACCGTCTTCTGCGGACGCTGAGGTTGATGGGATGACATTACTCAGCTCTATTTGAACTGTGGGCTCTGCTGTTGCTGCGTGAGCAGAGCAAGCGGAGCGGGGGGGTGGGGTAAGTTCATGTTATGTGAGTGTTGTGTGAGAGTTAAGCTTACCAGCTGGAGCATGAGACTGGCGACGTCGGAAATTGTGCGACCCCTGGAGCGCAGACTGAGCCGCATTGTAGGAGCTGCGAGAACGGTTGGCCACGTTGGTGAGGAATTCCTCGCCAAAAATTGATTTCCTGTGAAGGCAGAAGAACATAAAGAGGGGGAAGAGGAGAGGAAAGGACACCGCAAAGCCAAACTCAACAGCCCCAATTCTGGTGGAGCAGGAATCATATCCTTGTCCGCAGACGGCATTGACCATGATATATATTAATTTTGTGTGTGGGTGGGTGTGAAGTGAGAAGGAGAGTAAAAAAAAAAAAAATTGAAAAAAAAAAATTTAGCTGAAATGTTCTTATACAACGCTCCCTGGAAATGCAATCAATTCTGGGACATCCTGGGCCTGTATATTGCGTGGCGTCGCAAAGTAACGGGCATGTGGCATCGGAAGTGAGGGCGGGTCAATCATCATCCACTCAACCAGCTCCAACAAAGTAGAATAACGAGCTGACAATGTTTTTGCGGAAGTGTCCTTGGTCTTTTGGTAACGGTAACGGGGCTTGAAGGTACTTAGCCCTTCCCTCGAGTTGGTCCAGACCTTGGTGGGACACGATGATGGTGTTCGTAGCATCACCGTCTCTCCATCAGGCTCCCACTTTGCTTCTGGTGGATGGGATGGGAAGGTGATGATTTGGTCGGAGCCGGGGGAGGGTGGCGAGTGGGCGAGAGTGCAAGTGCTTGAGGATCACACTTATGGAATTCGTGCAGTGTGCTTCCAAGCAGCTGGCTACTGGAAGCATTCCATCAAACTCTACAACTTCAACGAGGGAAATGCCATCTTGGCGCACACGTTGGAGGGCCACACCAACTTGGTCATGTCCCTCTCGTTCTCTCCCGACTGCAAACTCCTTTGCTCGGGAAGTTACGATAGATCCATCAAATTTTGGAACCCTGCCGATGGAAGCTTGGTGAAGAGCATCGACCAGCTCACACCTCTCGGTGACGACAAAACGATGAAGATCTGGGATGCTGAGACTTTCGAGCTCAAGCACACGTTCGAGCAGGAATTCATCACCAACCAGCTCACGTTTGAGCAGGAATTCACCCCCTGGCAGCTCACCGTCACGGCCGATTCCAACTACATTGTTTCGGCGAACGAAGACCACACGGTTAGATTCACCCCCTGCCGAGAGTACCACCTCACGGGCCTCACCCCCATCCTCAACCTCGTTCTCCACATCGTCTACAATTGGGAATTTGTCTCCCTCCTTCCCTAGAATTGGCTGATATTGTGAGAAATCTCGGCGAGTGCGTGCACCACGGCGGCTACAACGTCACCTCCGAGATCCTGTCCTTCATCTCCCCAGCCCTCCTCCCGATCCAGATCCAGATCACCCCCACTAGATGGAAGCGCGACCCTGAAAGTTTGATGAAGTTCATGCGCGAGCTCTAATTGTGCAGAAATCGCTCAGCAGCGAGCGGATATAGAAAGTTTGCGTCAAATGCATAGTTGGAGCAAGAGCCGAAGAAAGACTCTGAGGGAGAACACGCGATTTCATAAAATTGTCAAAAAAACAAAAACAAATTGAAACTTCCGAGGAGAAGGTGATATTAGAGAACAAGATTACAAAACCTATTTTTGTTTATACTTTTTTTTCTACTAGGGAGGCACGTCAAAGGAAACGCTCCTGGACCTGTTGGACGCTGCAGACGACTTGGAACCGATGGAGGACAAATCATCCTCCTCGTCTTCTTCCCTGATTGACTTTCCAATTCCCATTCCTCCGATGTCGTCGAAAACTCCGCAGGAGGACGATCGTCGTCGGAAGCTGCTGTTGTTGATGTTTGCGGTAGATAGTTTGTAATTGCCGTTCCAACCATCTCCCTCGACATCAACCTCCTCGCCTATTTCTTCCTCGCCCACGCCATCCGCATCCTCGCTGTCAACGTTTTGGTTGTTGCTCGTGTCGGCAGACTTAATCAAGTCGACGTCACTATGGGAGAAAGAACGGTTTCTCTTCTTCTGGGTGTTTGGGGAGAGGGGCGTGACATTCTTGGCGGAACTACTGGAAATAATGCGAGGAATTTGGGATTGGGCAGGAGGCAGGCCCTGGGTTGGCTTTCGTCGGTTGAAGAGCTCCGTATTGTAGCTGAAGTCACGTCTGTTTGGGTGTAGGTGGTAGTGGTGGATGAGGTGGTGGTGTGGTGGTGTTAGATTAGTGAATGGGAAAGGGCGTGAAATACACAAAAAAAACTCACTTCAAAAAAGAACAAACCAGACAGTTGTACGGCCTGTCCTTGGTCGCTCTCGTACGCTCTATCCGACACTTTCGGTAGTGAGAAATGAGCTTCTTCGTCGAATTGCAACCCTTGTAAGGACAATCGAATCCGGGGCCAACAGAGCACTGGCCCGAAGTTATGTGGTGGAGTATATTTTTCATTTGAGCGCAACCGAGGGTTTGGCAATTGGGAGAGGTGCAAGCCTCAGAATGGAGCACCAAAAACAAAGAAGAAGCCGCGCGCTTCGAATTTTGAATTAGTGTGGAAATTGCAGGGTTTGTCGGTCTGTTGTTGCTTGTTGCTGTGGTTGTTGATGTGGTCGTGGGTGTGAATGGGGAGGAGGATTTAGCTGAGGGGGAGGTGGAGGTTCTACGGGGTTGCTGGAACTGAGGTGAGTTTGAATTTGGTGGTAGCGAGGAGGATAGCTTCGGGGGAGGAGGTGGCATGGAGAATTGAGATTCAATCGGGCTACAGATGGCTGCTTTTGTAACATAATGCTGAGAAGGTGGCGTGACTCGGATCGGAGACGTTGGCAACCGTAGTGACGTTTGGTTTATTATTTCTTGCTTTTCCATTGTGTAAATCTATCTTGTGTGTGTGTTTTTCTGATTTTAAGAATTGTTGGTTTGATTAAAGTCGACGACGATTATGAAGACAAAGTGTGAATGTGCAAAAAAATTGGCTGGGGGAATGGAACAATCGTTGAAATGTGTGCTGGGTATTTAAGTGTCGAAAGTGCGAAGATGGCGTAAGGAAGACAATTTTTAAAATCCAAATCTTTTGATTGGTTTGAAAAATTTAAACTTTTGATGGTGTCAATCCTAGTTTAAAAAGTATATATCTCATCTGAAACCGACATATATCTCATCTGAAACCGACCCAGATAACACAAATGCAAGGTTTGCTCTTCTTTCTAGGATTCTCGAACCTTCTCTCAAATGCCTTCTTTCGCGACCCCACCATCTCCCCCCACACAAACATTGGCGACCCCTCAAGATCGATTTTCGTAGTAACAACCGCGGCGCTTCCATGGATGACCGGCACTGCAGTGAATCCTCTGCAGCGTGCCGCCCACCTTGTCACCCCAGCCCGAGCAGTCGAGCACAGCACTGTGACGCTTCTCCTCCCTTGGCTGGAGCGGCTCTCGGACCGTCGTCTAATCTATGGCTCCGAACCTGAATTCAATTTCGACACTGCGAATGAGCAGGAAAACTATATACGGGAATGGTTGATGTTTGTTTGTTGCCTCCCCTACGCAGCAAAAAATCTTAAAATATTGTGGTACACCGCTTGGGTGAATCCGCTTGAAAACAGCATCTACAGCATGGGTGACATAACAGCCTTGATCGATCCAAGCATTGCGAAGTCTTCAATTTGCATTCTCGAGGAGCCGGAGCACTTGAACTGGTATCGTCCCCCTACGAACACGGAGTGGACGACTCTTTTTCCTCACGTTGTTGGAATCGTGCACACGAATTACTTCGCTTACGCCAACGAGCAGCCAATGGCGGTTGTGAGGGCACCTGGGATGAGGCTTTTGTGCAGTTGGATGATAAGAGCCCACTGCCACAGGGTAGTAATGTTGAGTAGCACCTTGGGAAGTTTTGCAGAAGAGAAGGAGTGCGTGTCGAACGTCCACGGGGTTCGTAACACGTTTCTCCAAATCGGGAAAAAAGCCCCCCCCCCCAACAACAACAACAACAACAACAACAACGTTTACTTCATCGGCAAGACCTTAAAGTCGAAAGGAATCCCACACCTAATGGAACTCCTCGAGTACGCGTCCGCAACCCAAAATTTAACGTTGCCAGTCGACCTGTATGGTGACGGCCCTGATCGTGACGAGCTTGAGGTGAGCGAGCGAGCGTGCTCATGGCGAGTTTTAAATGTACGACTGACATTACATTATTCCACCCAATTCGTTCGTGCAGCAACTTGCGAATTCCAACCACCACATCAACATGACGTTTTACCCCCCTACGGACCACTCCAACTTGGCAAAATCTCACCAAATATTTATCAATCCGTCGATAACAGAAGTTCTCTGCACGACAGTCAGCGAGGCACTGGCAATGGGAAAGTTTGTGGTCGTCCCAGCTCACCCTAGCAACACATTCTTCGTTCAATTTCCGAACTGCTTGACGTTCAGCAGTAAGGAAGAATTTGTGGAGAGGTGAGCGAGCGAAGCGAAGCGAAGCGAAGCGAAGCGAGCGAGCCTTGTGACAGAAGAGTTGATGGACAACCTCTAACTATTTTTGCCGCTCGGTGCAGGTTGCTCTACGCTTTATCGCACGAGCCAGAAGTAATGACGGAAGAACTGCGGAGAGTTTTGAGCTGGGAAGCAGCGACCGAGCGGTTGGTTGTGGCGAGTCTAATTTTGCGTGATAAGGAAAGTTCCCAAATCAACGCGAATGTGAATGTCAATGTGCCCTCCCTGATACCCCCCGATCGACAAACCGACGTGATAAAAAATCTGTACCGGGCAAGGAAGCAATACATGCAGTTCAGGGCAACGCTCCGAGACGAAATCAACAGCAGTCGCAGCGGCCGACTGCTACCCAAGTGGGTGAAGGACAAAATCCTACTCGAACTGGACAAGAAGCTCGACATCGATTTTGACTTTGATGAGATAATTTCATCGCCGAAAAAGCTCTCAATCAAGTTGTCGCCAGCAGAGCTCGACAAGAGGCTTCTGAGCTTGTATAAAGTACTGGGAAAGGGGGAGATTGGCGATATTTTGAGGGTTGTCGGAGGCGGAGCAGCGGTAGGCAGGCAGGAAGCGTTCATGAAGGAGCGGGAGAAGGCAGAAAGGGAAAAGGGAGTAAATATAGTAGACTTGATACTCTAGAGGAAATTCAGCTTTAGCTATCTACTTTTTTTGATCCAAATCATCAATCCAAATCCTCATCACCACTATTAGCCTCGTTCTCCAAACGTTCTCGGAGCATCCCAATGATCGCCTTCTGTGTCCTCTTCTCCAACTTTTCAACCATAGCCAAGCAATCTCTCTTCAGGTCCCAGTTAATCTTCTTAGGAGCTAGAGCAGCTATGTCAGAGGAAGGAGTGGCCGCTTTCGACGAAACCCTAGAAGCCTCAAGGGCAAGCTGCATAGGCGTCTTCTCTTCGACCTTTCGCCTCTTGTTCGAGGGTTCATCTGAGGCCTCGTCCGAGGGCTCAGCTGAGGGCTCAGCTGAGGGCTCAGCATCGTTTGATTCGAGGGTCTCATCCTTGGGAACATAGTTGCGGAAATTCAATGCAGTTGTAGACGAAGCCAAAGGTTCTGAATTGGACGTGTACAAAGCTGAGGAAGCTGTGGAAGCTTCGGCCTTTGCTCGAAGAGCCTTGAGCTTTTCCGTGCGGCTCGACATGGTAAAAGGTTTGTTTAAAGTTTTAAAATTATAGTTGTAATTAAATACTATTGAAGAAGGTCCAAACGTGTATTTATTGTTTCGAAACAAACGCTTCCTCCACCCCTAACCCTCCAACGACCCAGCGCACAAAAATAGAAGCTGAACATGACCTTAAATCCGATCGATGCTTTCTTTGGTCCCCCACCAACCTCCACAACCTCCTCCTCTGTGGACCCGGTCAACGCCATCCTCAATGGTGGCTCATCTAAAAAGCGAAAACGCAGCAAAAGTGGCAGAGAATTGTCGCTCGAGGAGCAAGAGCGAAACGAAAGCCTTTCAAAGAAGGTGGTGAAAAAGGCTGCAGGAACTCGGAAAGAGCGTGAAATGGCGGATCGGTTTGGGGGAGGTGATGACGAGGTATTGGTGGGGAATGGTAGTAGTGATGGCGAGGGTGAAGATTCTGAGGGGGAGGATGTTGGCACGAAGCTTGGTGCTGTGATAAGGATGAAGAAGATGAAGAAGGAGAAGCAGGAGAAGCAGGAGAAGAGCAAGGGGGGGAAGGAGGAGAAGAAGAAAAAGAAGAAGGAGAACAACCATAAGGAGAACAACCATAAGGAGAACAACCATAAGGAGAACAACCATAAGGAAACCACCACACCAACAACAACAGAAGAAACAACAACAAAACCCAAAAGACAACCTACAACCTTAAAACCAACCGAAATGTCATCTCTCACCAATAACGAAGCGACACTCACCGGTGGTAAGAAGAATCGACCTAAGGTGCGTTCGCGCCAGAAAAATATAAAAAAGGACACCAGGACTCTGTCTGAAAAGCCCGACTACTTGCTGCTGGGGAAGAAGAATATTGAAAACGGCGAGGGATATAGAGGCCGGCCAATGACCAAGCAAACGCAAGAGTTCCTGAAGAAGAAGGGGATCGACAGTAGGGTGGCAAAGGAGAAGAAGGAGAAGGCTGACCAAAACGACGACACTAAGGGGGAGGGGAGCGTAAACGCGGTGACCGATGAGGAAATAGCAAAAAAGAAAGGCGAGAAAAAGGCGAGATTGGCGGCTATAATAAGTAAGGGGAAGTTCAAGAATGCCTGATTTTATTTTTTCCATCACAATAGCCGTTTCGTTACATTTTATTTCCCCTCTCTTCGTCCCGTCCCTCACAACCTTGCGTACTGTCCCCCCGTACTGTCCCCCCATTTTGCCCCACACCACCCTATGACGCTGACCCCACCGATCCCTTTGACAAATCGCTGCTGGATTTTTGCTTGAAGTCGTCACCACCAATGTAGCTATTCGTCTTGTTGAACCTGCGCCGAGCGAAAAGCGAGGCGCATTTTCAACGAAGCACGAGAGCAAGAGTGAATTAGGAGTGGGTTAGTCGCTGCGCACTCTTCTGTCACAAGGCTCGCTCGCTTCGCTCGCTCACCTTTCAAAATAGTGAGTTTTGCAAAGAAGCAACTCCTTCGCCTTTGTGAAATTGGCAATGGTGATCTGGCACGAGCAGTCCTCGCACTTGGCACATGCCTTGTGGTACTTCGTCCCATCTAGAACAACCTGAGGATCGTTGGGATAGACTGTTTTCGTGCATTTTCCGCAGCTGTTGGAGGCTGACGAGCCGTTGTTGAAGCTCGCCATGCGGTCCTTCAGCGAGACTGCTGAGGTCGCAGATGTCGACGACTCTCGAGTCGCGCCCCCCACAGGAGAACTGCTATTGCTCTTATCTAAGGCCGCCATGCGCTCCTTTATCGACATTGTTGGAGAAGATGCTGCCTCCGCCTCCGCCTCCGCTTGGGGTGGTGGATCAGGAACCATTCCGCTGAAAATGCTCCCTCCAGCAAGTACTGCCTCGTCCGCCTTCTCCACCGCCTCCGCCTCCGCCTCCGCCTCCGCCCCCGCCTCCGCCCCCGCCCCCGCCTCAGTTGTTGTGGAGAGCTTCGCCATGTCCTTCTCCGCCTCCTCAACCGTCGCAACGCTCCCCAGGGAGCTCACGCTCGATCCCCTAAACGAGCTCAAACTCTCTCCACGGGACAAATCGCTGCTGGTCTTGTGCTTGAAGTTGTCGCCTCCCGTGTATGAATTCGTCTCGTTG
>Ga0302116_1001021_pt1 | contig 17068 bp, 14 predicted proteins | sample AG5_SCM_MG_FD_203124 | JGI IMG/M metagenome (GOLD analysis project Ga0302116, IMG submission 203124) | Marine microbial communities from Western Arctic Ocean, Canada - AG5_SCM | ecosystem: Environmental > Aquatic > Marine > Oceanic | place: Canada: Western Arctic Ocean | collected 2017-10-01 | reverse complement strand
CCTTCCCCACCCCCCTCACCTGTCCACACCGACCCTCCTCAATTTCGTGTTAAAGTCCACGCTGTCATCAAGCAACGGGTCATTCCCACTGACCCAAATTAAAGTTTTCGGGAAAACTGCAAGGATAGAATCCGAGGCAAAATAAGGTGAAGCCACTGGGTGTTCCTTGGTGTACCCGGAGGACTCGTGTAAGTACTCGTCAGAGATCATTGTGATTAGACCTGAGGGAAGGATCGGGTCTCCAATGCCAATTATTCGGCTCGGGGAGAGACTCAACGTTAAATTTAGGACCGGGCAGCTCATCAACAATCCGTCAGGTAGTGAGACGCTCCCGCTCTGGTTCTTTGTTGAGTTGGTTCTCCTCCTCTCCAAATGGCTCTCCTCTGTGAACGAGCTCACCGTGAGGTTCTCCTTGGACCTCGCGGATCTTGGTTTTTTTTTACTCAGCTCATTTTTAAGCGAAACAATTTTGTCGTGAAGCAACTTTACGATCAGAGCAGAAGCCAGATTTCCTCCTGCACTCTCTCCGGTCACGACAATGCTCTTGGCGTGAAATCCGAATTGTGCGCCTGCTTTACCCGAGGATAAGGCGCAGTAAACGTCGCTGATTTGATTGATTGCAACTGGGAAACGGTTTTCGGGAAGTAGTGAATACTCCGGGAGTATTACCACCGAATTGGTCCGCCTACTCCACTCGCTAAGGAAAGGGATATCCGTTGCTGTACCGAGCGAAGCAAGGCGCATTTTTAATGAAGCACGAGCGAACCGAACCGAACCGAACCAAACCAAGCGAGCCAAACGAATTTGAGTGGGTTAGTTTAGTAGTTGATGGATGTGTAGCCGTCTGCAGCCATTTCGCGAGATCCGTAGCTCGAGTCTTCCTCAAGGCTCGCTCACTTCGCTCACTCACCTGTGCTGTGAACGAACCAACCTCCCCCAGTGCAATGGAGGATAACGTTGTAGTCCTCGAAGTTCGAAAAATTGATCGCCTTTGGCTTCAAATTTTTATGGCTTGGGGAGTTCACGTCCTCGACAATCTTGGTCAGATTCAAGTTTCTTTTTTTTTGTCGCTGGTTCCTTTTGATTGCGGATGCCAAGGAAGGTCTCGCGGCGTGAGACAGGACCAGACACGGCACTCCAGCGATCATAATTCTCTCGGCAACCTTGAGACCCTTCAGAAGCTTGTTCGCTTCGAACGCGAGCCATTTTACAGGCGGAGCGTTTACCATACCCCAAGCTCTCTTTATGAAGTCCATTGAAGGCTCAGTCACAGCTGCTGCGGCTCGGTGGGATGTGATTTCGGAGCCAGCGATTGCGTAGTATGCTGCTGACAGCCCACTCAACGGAACCCACAGTCCACAACACCCGGATGGTCCTGTTGCATCCACCGCCGTGCCGACTGACGCGTATAAGAGATCCATCACCCGGCGAACGATGAGCAAGCGCAACGCACCTTGCGAATACCAAAATGCCCCTTTATTGCTTTGAATGGGTATGGCCTCCAGTAGCTTCCTGCTGTTTTGTTTTTTGTGCTCGTTGGTGTTACGTTCTGAGGGCTCCGAAATTAGCTGTGAGTATGAGGTTGAATTGTGTATTGAGTTCTGTTGCAAGAGAGAATTAACTATAATCCATTTCTGCTGCCACATTGAAAGGGAGGAGACGGAGTCCGCAATTCTGTGTCGAAGCCGTGTCAGTTCGATGCGACGTGAAGCCATCGAGGAGAAAAAGAAAAGGCCACACAACTTTGTACATTGTCGTAACCCATTCGTTCTATTCTCCGTCGAAGTCAGATTCTTTGTTTTGTCCAAACCGAGGAAAATTGTGCCGCCGATCGCACAACTGATTGCGAGACGTTTCGACCAACGAAAGCATCTGTAACGCAGCTGCTGACGTCTTGCTGTTTGCTGAGACTGCCCTTTGAGGTTTGTTTTCAAATATGTTTCATGTAGAAATGAGGAGGTTGAATTGTCAGCGAGAATTTCTAGTGAACGCGAACGCGCACGAGCCGCCTCGCTGCCGCACAGAACTTTGTCCGCATCTTCTATCCTCGTCAGACACAGTTGGAGGGAGTTTATCAAATAGAATAACAGAGAGTTCACGCCCCCGGCCTTCATACTGCTCACGTCCCTCCAATTCGCATTGAGGGTGTCCTTAATTGTTGCGAGTCGTGCGGCCGTTACCATGAGCGTTGAATCGTCCATCCACGGCTGGGCGCTCTCCCCTGCATCACACAAAATCTGCATCATGTATAAATGAAGTTGTCTCTCGGTTGTCGCAATGAAAAGCGCGAGGTCTGAAAGTGAGGCATCACGAGGCCCAATGAGAGATAATCTTCTACAGCAGAAATCATTCAACTCAGCTGCATCCAATAGATAGTCTATGCATGTGCCCTGGTTCTTCATAGCATATATTATTATGGTTGGGTTTGGGGACCGATGCAGTCACTCTCAGTTAGTTATAAGAAAATGTAGGAAATAAACCCAACTTTTTTTGTAATATTATCCTTACCATAGGGACACACCCACGGAATCTAATGAGTGTTGAATGTCATGAAAAGAATCTTTTAATGTGGCTAAGTAACAATGGCGCTCTTTTTCCTAAATTGAATTGGCCAGCTTCCCACCACGAGTTTGGTTACAGATGTGGCATTGCAACTGAAACGATAACCTCTGGCGAACCTATATGTTCAATCCCGTACAAATTAATTATCTGTGCTCCAAATTGTTTGCGATATGTCGACCCTGATGATGAACTGCAGCTTGCTGTGCAAAAACTTTGGAAATCCAAGCAGCTCTCTGGAGACTCGCTGCTGTGCACCTGTATTTGTATTGAGGTGCTAAAGAAAGAGAAGAGTGAGTTTGAGCCCTACATAACATTTTTACTAAAGAATGAGGAGCCAGGAACACTCGAAAGGTGGGATGAAGAAGAATTGAAACATGTACAGGATAGCGCTTTGGTGACATTTTGTGAGATGAGAAAAAAGGAGCTGAGAACACGGTATCATCGCGTTTGCTCTACCGTCAATAAGGGGCTCGGGTTGGACTCTGATTCAGGCGCCAAGGCCGAAGGCTTAATCAGCTTCGAGAACTTTCAGTGGTCTTGGCACATTATCCAAGCTCGAGCGTTCGGGAGGCGGATACCCTGGAGTGCCTTGGTTCCTCTGGCCGATTGTCTGAATCATTCCAACCGCGCGGTTAGGTATGCTCTCGATTCCGTCTCGGATGGATCCTGCATGAGCAACCCTTCAAGGGGTGACATGGTCGATCCAGACTCGGGAAAATTCACGATTTTTCCCAGCGGTGACAATTTCTACGAAAAGGGGGGTGAGATTTTTAATTCCTATGGTCGAAGAAAGAACGATCATTTGCTGCTAGATTACGGCTTTAGCTTGCTAAACAACGAGCACGAGACGGTGGACGTTAGAGTTACGCTTTCACCGCCTGGGAGTGGTGAGAGTGGGAGTGGGAGTGAGAGTCAGGGGAAAGGGGGTGATGAGGCGGAAATTTACCGCTTGCGAAAAAAACTCCTGCTCCAGCACGGTCAGAACAGCTCTCGCGTGCTTAAAATCCGAAGCAGCAGGATTTGCTCGGAGGGTGTGCTTTTTTTTCGAGTGGTGAACATGACCAAGGACCAGCTATTGAATCCTGAGCGCGAAAAAGCGGGAAAAGGCTCGTTCCAATTGCCCGGTGTGGATGCAATCAACAAAACCAATGAAGTGATCGCCTTAACAAGCTTTGCGAATGTCTTGTCGGCGGTTGGGGGATCGGAGTGGACAACCGCTCGAACTCAAGATGAAAAGCTTTTAGAGAATGTTCTGTCCAAATTGCGTGATGTTTCCTTGAGCCAAGCTGAGAAAACAAAATGCGAGAGAGAGACGGTTGCGATACAATATCGCTTGACGAGGAAGGACATCGTGTACAAGAATATCGTTTTCCTGAAAAATGCGATTGAAGAAATTGAAACTTAGCAAATATCAAGCCCCCAATAGTCTTTCTCTTCTCAGTTCACCCAGCGGGCAGTTTCAGAAATAGAATTCCAGTAGTAATCTTTCCCGCTCGCTTCGTCGTGGATCAGTTCCCACTCGTCGTTGCTGGTTTCTCTAAAATTATCCTCTTCGTCCTTTTCATCCTCTTCCTCCTCTTCCACTTCTTCCTCTTCAACCTCCTCTTCTTCCTCTTCCTGTTCTTTCTCTTCTTCTTTCTCTTCCTCTTCTACCTCCTCTTCCTCTCCCATTTCCTCCTCTCCCATTTCCTCCTCTGCCTCCTCTTCCTCACTTTCATCCCCCACCACAACTTCCACCCACTCGGCCTGGTCGCGACTTTCTGACCACCAGTAGTCGCGTCCTGTGCTCTCGTCGTGCACCAGTTTCCAGTCGTCCACACCACCATCGTCTTCACCGTGGTGCTCACTGTCGTCTTCTTCATTCTGAGATCCATAAGAGTCGTTGCTCTCCTCGTTTGTGAGATCGCTTGGAGCGCGGTCTCTGCTGTAAAATGTGTCCTCGCCGTGATTTTGTTGCTCCTCAGCAACATCCTCCTCCTTGTTCAACAACTCGTAATTCAACGATACGTCGACTTCGTCGCCCAGTCGCTTTATTTCGTCGTGCACAAGACCGAAAATGTTCTCCTTGGACTTTTGGTTATTCCCGATTGATTCCAAAACTTCGCCCTTCTTCTGCATCAAGTTCTCGAGAAAAGCCATTTTCTGGGACGCCCTATTGCCTGCAGAATTCGTTCCGAAATTTACTATCATTGGTTTCAAGCACTGCTCGAAGCACTCGCGTTTCAATGTGTCAATAATACTGCAAATATCTGAAAATCCAATTTCTGAAGTTTCTGTCCAATCATGGTCAAGCTCGTCTTCTATGCAGTCGTCCAATAGTTCGTTGCTCTCGACAGCCGATTGGAAGTTTGTAAGGATGTATTCCCTGAACTGTCCCACCGTGATTTTTGCCTTTTCTAAAATTTTCTTTTCCTTCTCCTTCTCGTTCTCCTCGTCATCGTCCTCCTTCTCGCCCTCGCCCTCGTCCTCGTCTTCATTATCGGATTCTTCTCCCAACCGTACAATCTCGGCCGCGGCGCTCGCGTACGCTACCCCGCCAGCCGTTGGCGTCTGCAAAATGCAGAATTTTCTCATTGCTTGGTAATCGTTCCTCAAGTTGTCCAAAAATTCCCCAAAGGCGATTCTCGGACACTCAAAAATTACCTCCTGCATTACGGTGCCGTCCGTCGTGTTGATTCCATTCATGTTAGCGCTAGGAATGACCACTTGGAACAGGTGCGTGCACACTCCCAACACCAAAACGTCGTTCGGAGCCAAATCGTAAATTTTGTTGCTGTCTTTGAGTTTCTTGCCGTTGACGTACTGCCGAGAGAAGCTTGTTGTGTTAGTTGTGTTATAGATGTTGGGTTTAGTTGCGTATGGCTTGCGTCACTCACAATGTCTGCGTCGTCCTGCGCCATTTGAATTGCGAGCTTGTCGCCGCCTTTGTTGCTGACGATGCAGTGAGTCTTCTTCATTCCGAGACCCTCTAGTTGCACGTCTTGCGGGGCAGCCGCGTCTTTCCGGCCGATTTTCAGGGAAGAGTCTTTCAGGAGGAGGAGCTTAATTGTGCCGGTAAGAGCCGGGTCCTGGTTCAAATTGGTCAAGTGGGGCAAGACTTTGAAATCGACCAGAGACGAACCTACTCCTGTCATTGCAAGCACTGTCATTCTTCTTTTCTTCAACCGCTCGCTTTGCATCCTCTTGGCCTCTTTGGTCATGGATTTCTCAAGCACCATTGCCTCGACCTCTAAGAGGCTGTCACCCCCCCCTTGTCCAGGATTGCTGTTGGCAGTTGCGGTGGTGAAGGTAGATATGCCGCCACCTGCAGCAGCACCCTTCTTCAATCTATTCACCTCGTCCCTGAGCTCTTGGATGAGCTTGGCGGTCGGGTCTTCGTTAATAACCGCCTTGGTCGCAATTTTCTTGGCGCTCTGGGCGTACCTGAGCGTTCCGATCGACTCGGTGTAATTTGCGTCGGCGGGGCTGATCGCTGCTAGCATGGCGGTCTTGGTGTTTCCAACCAGAAAGTTCTTCAACAGCATTGTGAGTACCGAGTTTCGGAACGGGACCTTCTTTAAATCAACCTCGGAATTTTTTTTTGCAAAAGCGTCAGAAAGAGCTCGAATGCAGCTTCCTAGCGCGGAGAGTGATTTGTTGATTTGGGCCCCTTCTTTGAGGCGCGATCCAGTTGCACCGGTGCTAGAGGCGCGCTCGGAGCCAGCCAAGTCGATTAAAACCACTCGAGACTGCTTTTCCGTGCTGCGCCGAGCGAAGCGAGGCGCATTTTTAATGAAGCAAGAGCAAAACGAGTGAAGCGAGTCAAAAGAATTGAGTGGGTTAGTTTAGTAGTGAATGTAGCCGTCTGTAGCTATTTCGCGGAATTCATCGCTAGTATGCTCGTCTTCGTCAAGGCTCGCTCGCTTCGCTAGCTCACCTCGTCTTCGACTCGGGATCTACATGCTCTTGGGTGATTACAATCTCGAAAATGCTGTGCGATCGAGACGAGCTTGCATTCATGTTCGTTGCCCCAATGGTACGAGCCGCAGTTCCTTCGTCCATCAGTGTCTCTACGTCGGCGTAGCAGTCGACGGCACAGTAGCTGAGCCCCTCGACGAAAACGCCAGTAATTGGGTGCTCGCGAACCTTGAGGTTCGAGCCGTCGGGATTGAGCAAGTCTTGGACTCTCTCGTTGTATAGCTCGAGGTATGAGGCCTCGATGCTGAATGTTGTGTTCTTAGGGGAGTGGTGGTCGATGAAATAAAACAGTTTGTTGCAAAACAATGGAATAATTCCAGGCTGCTCCTTGCTGCCGGTGATGGACCACGATTTACCTGCTCCGGTCTGTCCATAGGCAAAGAGGCAGGCATTGTAGCCGTCCCAAGCATTCCTCAAAATGTCAACACCCAAGCTGCTGAAAACGGTAGTTTGGTCAGCGTAGCTTGCGTGAGAAGGATCGGTGGTGTCGAAAATGTAGTCGAACGTGAACGTTGTTTTCTCCTGCGACGTGGGTTCGACCATTGCAATACTCTGCTCGCTCATTTTGACACAAATGTCAGAATGCAGGTCCTTCTCGCGTTGGTTTAGGGGTCGAATTCGGACCGCGACGAGAATTCCGTTGCCTTCAGTGGTGGAAACTTTGTTTATTTTCTCCCAGAGGATTTCATTTTTTTCGTTTATCGGTTGCGTAACGAGTTCAGAGTTAAGGGTACTGGACTGGGACGGCCGTATTGGTCCGGAATGCTTTGGCCCGGCAGCAGACGATCGAGGTGGAGTGCCCGGGTGTTTCTTTGTTTGAGGAGGTGCCTTTTTCGTTTGGTTTGTTGGAGGGGACGAGGGTTGGTCGGAAGCAATCAAGTTTTCGTCGTCGTTCTCGTCATCCTCCTCCTCTTCTTCCTCGCCAATCGCGTTCAGGATATTTTCTCCGCCACTGCCGTCTCCTGCTCCTGCTCCTGCTCCTGCTCCTGCGCCTGCGCCTGCGCCTGCTCCTGCGCCCAGATTCACGAGATTATCGCCAAAAGAACTTTTGGCGGTAACGTTTGCTTTGAACTCGTAGGAACTTCTCGGGATAGCGTGAATACCTGGGGTAGCAACGTGACTTCTCCGTCTTGATTCTGTCAATAGATCATGCTCGTGGTGGTGGTGGTGGTGATTGTGATCTTTGTGGTTGCCAATGTGCAACGTGGCGGCTTCTGCTTGGAGGATTTCGTCTTCCGCAGTGGAAATTATAAATTTAAAGTATTCCACGGTTTTCTTGTCGCTCTCGTTCAGTGTCTCTAAGGACTGCAAGTTTGTGGTCAGCCTTCCCACCGTGTTTAGATATTTCTCGCATTTTACCTCCGAGGTGGAAAATTTCTCGTTCAGAATAGCGTACTTTGAGGTCATCTCTTCGAGCTGGTGGGCCAAGTCTGAAATCTTTGTCTCCTGGTAATGCTTGAGACTTTTGAACTCGTCCTCAAGCTCATTCAACTCATCCCTCTCGTGTTCAAATTTTATTTTATCACGATCATGAGATCTTTTTTCCTCCTCCAAATTAGAAATAAGCAGGTGTCGCTCGTGCAAGTCAATGTAGATCGCTGTTCTGTGCCACAGTCGTATGCATCTTCGTAGCTTTGTGTTTCGAATGTCTGTCAGTAGATGGCGAATCAGCCACGATCCAACCAATAACTGTTCATCTCTTGAAGGTAGGGAGGAGGAGAGGGGATGAATTGAAGATGCTTGCTGCTGGTTGCCGCGTTTTCGGCTTGTTTTGTTTGAGTGAGACATGCGTCGTGTGTGTACGTGTCTATATCCTTGCGCGGTCCTAAAATAAAATACAAACTGAAAAAATTTACATTTTTACTTGTTTATTTAAACTTTATAACAATCAATTTGAAGCACCAAAATTATGCCGATTGTACTCGATATGTCGCAACCTAGACCTGGGGAAAGCGTTTCTGATTTCAATGACCGACCGCTCTTTGAAGCACCGATAATAACTAAAGTACTCAGCAGACATGCAGGAAGTGTGCTTGGGAAAGCTGACCCGACTGTTGACCTCACTACGATGGCAACTGAGCTGGAGAAGTTTGATGATGCTTTCTCGTCCTTGAGCCAAGGGGAAGGGGAGGATGCATCTATTATGGTTTCTAAGTTTGGGGATTTATTAAAAAAGGTGAATATTGAGTTGAGCAAGGATAGTTACATCAAATTTGTGGACGACAATTTGGAGAGCGTCCGTGTGGAAGAGTGCAAGATTGATAGAGAAAACGCCCTTATGGTGTACGAAAAGATTTTTGCCCCTGCAATTTTGTACGGCGTCCACTTGAGGGTGGCTGCCGGCCGAAACGACGTGGAGCTGGTGGAGGAGATTATTATGCGGGGGTGTGACTTGAATACTGCAGATGGTAATGGGCACACAGCACTTCATCACGCGACGACACACGGTTGCAAGGAGGCGATCAAGTGTTTGCAGCACCTAGGAGGCGGGAAGGGGGGGCAAAGAGCCAAGTTGGTAGTTGATCCAAAGGACAATCGGGGCTGGACTCCTCTTCACATTGCGGCGAGCGAGGGGCACGCGGACGTGTTTAAGCAGTTGCTGGACATGCACTGCAGCCCTAAGGAGGAAAATTTGGAAGGTCGAAATTGCCTTCACATTGCCTCTAGTAAGGGAATGCACAAAATTGTGAAAATGATTCTGGCAAATAGCACTACTGCAAGCAGTCTGATCAATTGTCAGAGCGTCAAGGGCTGGACTCCGATATACGAGGCTTGTTTTCACACCCACGACAATGTCATAGAAATGCTCATGAAGGCTCACGCAAAACTTGACGTGAAGGACATGCTTGGGTTCACCTGTGAACATTATTACAGTGGTCGGCAGTGTCATTTCGGGGGGAAATGAGGGATGTTTGTGTAACTATCTGAGATTGTGTGGAAATTCCTGTGGCATAATTTTTGGTATAAAAAGCTATCTTTAGCATGGGCTATTTTTTTATTTTCTGTGTCTGTTGTTCTGTTGGCTCCGTCTTTTAAAAAATGTACGAAATGAATATATAGCCAATAATCATTAAGTAGAAACCGTAGCCACTGCCACCAGCACCTTCCTGCTTCAGCTGCGTCACCGCCTGGGCAACGTGCACATTGTTAACAGAAATTCTCTCCTCGAGTTCCTTGATCTTTCCCATGGGGTTGGAGTTGGAGTTGGAGTTGGAGTTGGAGTTGGTGTTGGAGTTGGAGTTGGAGTTGAACTCGGGGTTGCCCGAATTGCTCGCTATCACTCCATTTTTGGCTAGGTGGTGCACTCCGAGCTGGATATCCCTCATAACGAGCATGATGTCCCTGTTCTGATCGTGCAGAGCCACCATTATCTTCTTCATGTTATCCTCGACGTCGACGTATAGGAAACCACCGAGAGAACGGCAACCGTTCATATAGGCCGGGAAAAGAACGTGAATTAACCAAATCCACTCAAACTCGGTAGTCGTCGGAAACCACCAAGAGGGGAACGGATTCTCGGTCGTCATGAGGGTAATCTCTACCAAGAGCATCACAATCAAACCGGTGAAGATGTAGGTTCGTGAATTGCTCGACTTCTTCCCCATGGTCAGAATGTACGCAAGCATGAACCAAGTTGCGTAGAAAATTCCCATTTCGAACAAGAGAGCTTGCTCATCAAACGTTGACTTGTTGTTCTTAATCCCGTCCGGACCAAACTTGTTGTACACAACTCGGTTCTCAACATCCATCAACACATCGTAACTCTCCTTCACCCTCTGGAACTCGTCAGCCGCATTCGGGCTGCTGTTCTTGTCGGGATGCAACTCCAAGCTGAGCCTCTTGTAGGCACGCTTGATCTCCATCGGGGTGCTGTCGCGCGAAGCGCCAAGCACAACGTAGTGATTGTCCCCCATTTCGTAGATTTCACTGCCAGTCTTGATGGCGGCAAGCAATGCAAGAAAAGAGATTGCATAAATAATAGACTGCTGCCGGGGGAATCGACCAGGCTTGAGAATCCAGGAGGTAGTAGGAAAAACAAACATGGTGTAGAAGAAGAACGAACCACTAAGAAAGGAATTTTGTGTTAGGACGTGTATGTTGTGTTTGTTTGCCGGTTTTGTTTGTCAAGTATTCGGCATGACACTCACAGGGCGCTTCCATCTTCGCTCATTGTGATAATGGAAGTCGTTGGTTAGGTTATTTTGCCGATTCTCACAACCAATTATTTTTTAAGCTTTTCACCTTGTACACCTTGAACACCTTGTGTAAACCTAAAACGCAAGACACGCTCAAATTCTTGTTCGCGCTATAGAAACAAATGACCAACGCCGCCACAGATACAGCAACAACGACGCTTCCCGTGGCTGCTCCTGGAGTTCCCATTGGTCTGAACGTGGGAACTCTTTCAACACGAATTGCCCTTGGGTCTATTTCGATCAACGACAGTGAGGAAGGGCGGTCAGTTGTGCTAGGCAGTGATGTGATATCTAACGAGAATGGGGAGCGGTTTACGCCGACGTTTGTGGTTAAGGAGTCATCGTCTGGTTCGGATGAGGAGGCGCTTTGGGTTATTGGTGATTCAGCCAAGAAGCTTTTGACCCGGGAGCACTCGACAGTGGAGAATAAAGGATGTGTGAGATCTCAGTCGCTGGTTTTGTCAAAAGAAAACCCCGAGCTGGCTGACTACACAAAACAATTTTTGAGCCACATGAGCTCCCTGAGCGCCTCTGGGGGAGGTATCGCTCCTAGCGATGGTGCCAAGAGGCTTCGAGTGGTTGCGTCCAAGAAAACTCCCACCTTCTCTCAAAAGAATGCAACCTCCGCGCCTGCTGTTGAGGGCAACAGCGCCACCCTGCACTCTTCGATGCTGGCTGGTTTCGGCCCAAATACGTGCATGAGCTACCTTGATGAGGGAGTTGCTGTCGTGGTGGCAAACGGATTGGCTTCTAGCCCTTCTGTTACCAGAAACGTTTCTACGTATGCTGATGCTGCCCCCTCTGAGGTTGCAGCTTCTTGGAAGAGGGCAATTGTCGTGAACTGGGGAGGAGCAGGCTTCAACCTTACGGAAATAACGAGGTTTTCCAATACGGGAGTTTTGAACCTTACCAAGTCGGAGTGCTCGAATGCACTTTCGGGCGAGGCGATCGTGGACATTGTTTACAACTTTGTGTCGGGCCAGTTCACGCGAAAGAACCCTGGGCTCAATGTCGATTCCAAGAAGAGCATCTCCAAGCTCAGGGAGGCTGTAGTTAGCTCGCTCAAGGTCCTCGGGCTGAGTAGGACTTGCTCCATCGAGGTTGACGGCCTCGTCGAGGGAGTGGATTGCCGCGTTAATCTCAGTAGGGGCAGGCTTGAAATGCTGTGCGGTTCAAGTTTTTCAGACTTTGAGGAGGTTTTGGGGAGTTTTGTGCAGGAAAGTGGGGCCGACGAGAGCGTCCCTGTCGACGTTTGTTTGTTTGCCGGTGGTATGTGCAACATGCCCGCTGTGCAGGAAATGATCAAGAAGGTGTTGCCCGATTGCTGGTACGGGTTGGAGAGTTTGAGTGTTGAAGAGGGTGAGTTGTGCTATTTATTTGGAGTTGGATTTTTGTAAAGCGTTTGGAAAAAAATCAACTAACTTCTTTCTTCCCACCCACTACCCACATTACACATCACACATCAAACATCACACATCAAACAACCCACACAGCTGTTGTCACCGGATGTGCCATCCAAGCCACATTATTGAACCACTCTGGTCTCCTCTCGTTCGAGGAGAACCAAAGCTTCCTCGGAATTAACGGGAGCAACAACGAAGTCACGAAAGACGAAATTACCGTGAGCTCGCTGAGCTTCTCTGCGGGAGTCGGCGACTCGTCCAAGACGGAAATCATGGCTGCCGGGACACCCCTTGGAATCACGTGCTACGGCATCGTGAAAGATGTGAAAGTGGGCGATAAAGTTTCTGTTTTCATGGGCGGAGACAAGGCGGTAGCGTTGTTAGAAGATTTGGGAGAGGGGGATGTTGAGGTATCTATGAAGTTGAATTTGGACGGTACTGTTGAAGTGGGTTGTGGCGGGGTATTCTTACAAATTTAAATCAAACTTTTAAAAACTAAAACACGCAAATCAAAACTCATCAATTAACTCTTCTTCTGCGCCGCTTTAATTTTTTCTATTTCGTTTGAAGCAGTTGCGTAACTGGTTGGGAGGAATGCTGGTGCTGTTTTTGGCGAAAGCGCGTCTCTGCGTTTTTTTTTCTTGACAGTTGATTGCGGTGAGGTTTGAAACGTTGCCGCCCCCGCGACAGCACCGGCACCAGCACCAGCACCGCTACCATCCACCCCCCCCCCCCCTTCCTCCAACACCTGGTACCTCGACTCTTCGAACTGGTGCTTGAGGTGAAATCGACCAATTCGCAAAATAATAATGGTTGAGAGTGCCGAAAACGAGCTCAGGAAGTAAAGACCTGTTCCAGCTGTCACGCCAACCGCGGCGCTAACCCAAATCGCCGAAGCAGTCGTCAGACCCTTGACGCTACTCGCTCTATCGTAAACGCCGTTTGCCTTTCTGTTATTCGTAATCACTCCAGCTCCGATGAAACCCACTCCAGAGGCCACACTACTCGCCATTCTGGAAGTATCGTACTGGTCTATAAAGCCGTACATGCTGCAAAGAGTGAATGCGGCCGCGCCCAACGATACCAATGACATTGTGCGAATGCCTGCTGGCCGGTCCGATGCGGACCGCTCCAAGCCAATAAGTGCACCTGTCATTGCTGCATAAAACAGGCGGAACGTCATTTCCAGCTCCATCCGCGAGGGATAGATGCTAAACGTGCCAAGGGTTTTGGCGACTCTCGGCACATTTTCGCCCATTATGCCAAACGAACTCGCACGGCTAACACTTGGAGCTGCACCCATTGCAATTAAGATTGGAGCAGCAACACCAAGCAAGAACTTTGCGATGCTGAGAACATATGATGATGATGATGATGAACTTGGGGAAGCTGAAATTCTGGGTTGAAGAGTGTTTACTGGGGTTGTTGTCAACAAAGACTTGAGTTGTAGTTTTTGGATTATGTTGTTGTTGTACTTGGAGTTGGAGTTGGAGTTGGAGTTGGAGTTGGAGTTGGAGTTGGAGTTGGAGTTGGAGTTGGAGTACGGTTTGAATTTATACGGTAAGTGCAGAAAGTAACATGTCTTTGGGAGCAAAAACGTGATGAGTAGAGTTGAAGAAAAGTGCATGGTCTCACTATCTCACTATAAAAGGGAATAATTCTTCTAAAAAAGAACGTTTTTTTAAAAGTGAAATAATCCAAAGCCTTTTTTCAAGCTATAGCATACTTTGCATATGATGTATTAATAGCCTCATAATTTAAATTTTACCTCCTCTCGTTTATTTTTGTTTGCACTACTAAGCACTAACTATTGGGTGTGATTCTTACTATCAAGAATCCCATTTGCTCCGGATACAGAAGAACGCTTTTCCGAAGGAGAAGATTTGGCGCTTTGTCTGTTGTTGAACTCGGGAAAGGCCAGGGTCTGTGTTGCTCATATTGTCGTCTCACAGAAAACAAGTTCTGGATATCTTTGTCTAGGATATTCACGCCGGTGGTGAGCACGTGGCTCGGGCAGTTTTTGTTTTTCGATACATACCCTAGAGTACGAACAGGGTATTTTTCTCCGAGGATTTTATGTGAAAGGTTGTGTGCCTTCTTCATCAAATGGTGAGAAGCTATATCAGATGGTGTTTTGATATCTGCTTGTGGTTGTTGGCTTTCGATTGTGAGAAAATCCGTTGCCAACGAAGTGGCCGGGTCAGAATCGCCGATGATGTAATCATTCAGCCCATCAATGTTTAAGCCGGACACCTCAAAGTTGAATTCCTTCGCAACAGAAACCACTTCTTGTACCATGCTATAAATCGTTTTTGCGGCAGACCAGGGAGTTGCCTCGAGGAGGTTGAATGCTTCAAGCGGATGTGGCGATGGGAAATTCCCCACACGGCACGAAAACGTACAGGCAAAAATGCCTCCTGCTGACAGTGCCCCTCCCTTCCGGAAGCATTCGCGGACCTGCCAAGACCGGGCAGGGAAAGCTCCACAGTGATCAAGGTAGACCAATTTGCAAGGATAACAAGAGTTGAAATCCTTCAAAGCGTCCTCAATCCTGCCATGGTAAGAATTCACTCCCAGCATTGACAAAGCTGCAACCGACTCCTCTGAAATGTTTGGGCTCATTATTTGGTCCATCCTTATCCCAGCAATGTTGTGAAGTGTTTGTGAAGTTATGCCAGAAGCTGAATCAAGAACTAGCGCGAGCGTTTTTGCAGAGGTGTCTTGCTCCACTAGAATGCTGGCAAGGGCTTGGGACACTGCACTGTTTGTCACACTTTTCGAGTTATTTTGCCGACGTCCACTCCTCTTCTCCACCTCAATATATCCGTCTTTCACATCGTGGAGAGGAGTATTCATGTTTACAAACTCATGAGCTTGTGAAAAGCACTTGTTGAAAATAGTTGGATTCAAGAATTTCTCTGGCCATTTACCCCGCCCATGTTATCGTTCCATTTCCAATTTAGAATGCCTTCACTCTCCAATTTCGTTATTATATTATGGTTCCTTCCTTTCGCTTCGTTTGGCTATTCGCCACCTGGTGTCACACTTAAAATAGCCCTTGACTCGAATGGTAACATAGCTTCTTCCTCTGCAACTAATGTGGGTCGTTTCACATCACCTCGTGCATTGGACATGGTGCACCGTTTGCGGCGAGAATCAGACTGTGTAATTATTGGAGCGAACACGGTCCTCAGTGATAATCCTTCTCTCACGGTGAGAAGAGGTTACGAAGTAAGCCTTTTGAAGCAGCCGGCTCGTGTAGTCTTAGATCCCAGGCTTCGAACGCTTTCTTTCTCTGATGCAAAAATTTACAGAGAACCTGACGCGGCAACGATCGTTTATTACAGTTGCGAATCTCCAAACAAATCATTAATGGCTAGTATCGTTGCCTCGAACCCGCTCGTCACGTTCAAGAAACTGTCCGCCAGTGACGACAACGACAAGCGCATTCCCCCCCGTGCAATAATCGACGACTTGAAAACAAGGTTCAAATTTACCCACATGATGCTCGAGGGCGGTGGTGTTACAGCAGTTAACTTTCTCGCAGCTTGCGTGGTTGACCGAGCCATAATTGTCAAGGTTGCCAACTTTTCGTTCCTCGATCCTGCAATCCCAAGTGGGATCACCAGCGATGTTTTAGATTCGGCAGGGTTGCGCTTGCATCAGGACGACAACAAAGACGAAGCCAAAGCCGAAGACGACAACGTTCTCGAGCGCTGGTGCCGACCATCCCAAAATTGGCCGAATACGAATACAGAGACCTACTGGCCGTAACAACTTTAACTTTAGATTAGAAATCCTTTGGTGCTATAAATATGAACGAGTCGCTCCCAGCAATTGTGTTTTGGGGGAAGGCGACAACTCCGTAGTAAGCCGTCCTCGGGATGCTTGCCTTAATGTTTTCCATAACGTTGAGAGATTTGGCTATCCTCTCGAAGCTATTTGGCCCACTGTCCAGGGTGTCGTATTCTACTCGCAAATCTTTGCCGCCGTTTTTGTTCCTCTCGGCGTTTAAACTGATGACCGAAGGCATGAGTTGGCTCTCAGCGACCCTCTTTTTGAATTGTGCATCATAGCTGAGTTTTTTCAAGTAAGATACGTCAACTTGTTGCCAATCGATATTTTCAACGTTAACTACGCGCGCGAGGAAGATAGATGGGTTGGGTTAGGTTAGGTTAGGTTAGGTTTGCAGTTGGTCATTCGCTCGCTCGCTCGCCAACTCGACTCACGTTGGATTGAATCTAGATAAGATGAGTATTGTCCTCCGGAGGTTCCTCCCTTTTGTCCGAAGTGGAATGTTCGCGATATCTCCGGCCGTATGGTCTCGCGTTTTTTTCGCTGGGGCGGCTCCCGAAGCCAGTCGTCCCAGTAGCCACGCGGCCACCTGTCCCCAATTTCGTCGTACAAACTTTTACTCATCATCCAACCCAGTCCAGGGAAGAAATCGCTCCTCACAACCGCCAGCGGGTCGCGGACGAAATTCTTCATTCCGTTGTCGTTCCACGCGCTGACGCACAGCAAGTTCTCTGCGGGATCGTCCAAGAGGGGGGTCATTCTTTGAAAGAAGGAAAAGAAGTCGGGTGCCACCTCAATGTCCTCCTCCAAAATAATTGCGTGGCTGGCGGGAGCAATTATTGAAATCTCGTTTTCTCCGACAAGGTTTGGAATTGCAAAAGCATCGCCGGTAAAGACGCTCTTGAGACCAAATCCGTAGTGTTGCGATAATAGCTGGTAGCCATTTTCGCCCTGCTTTTGCTGGTGGAAGATGTGATAAGTTGGGTTTGGGGAAGATTTGGCGAAAGTTTCTATCAAGCCTGTTACGCTTGGATCGTGGCCATCTTGGGAAAACACGATTGGCATCGAGGAGGAGGGGTGGGCTTGAACGATTGAATCAAGCGTTCGTTGGAGGTAATGGTGGCGCTTGTGCGTGAAAATCAGAAGGGTGGGAGT
>Ga0302116_1001019_pt1 | contig 17073 bp, 18 predicted proteins | sample AG5_SCM_MG_FD_203124 | JGI IMG/M metagenome (GOLD analysis project Ga0302116, IMG submission 203124) | Marine microbial communities from Western Arctic Ocean, Canada - AG5_SCM | ecosystem: Environmental > Aquatic > Marine > Oceanic | place: Canada: Western Arctic Ocean | collected 2017-10-01 | reverse complement strand
CGACACGAAACACCATCCCGTATTTTGAGTCGCGCAGAAGGTTGTTGAACAGAACGAGCATGAAAGGGGAGAAACCCTCGATCTCGTTCAACAGGGGCGTCAGCTGCGCCGAGCGAGGCGAATATAAATTGTTGAAAGTTTAGTATTTTGCTCGCGTATTTATTTCTCGTATTCGCTCACCTGGACGTAGTTCAATTTCCACGCCTCGAGCGCCGCCTTGCCAGTCTGAAAATTTCGGAGGAAGGTCGCAACCGAGCAGCCAACCCTTCGGCAATCCTCCCCGTTCCAATCTGAAATGGACGACGTCCAGGAGACCTTTTGCACGGTCAGGCCGAACCGCAGTTTGAGAAGGTGGGCGATGATCAATCCGATGTTCGGACACCGCTCAAGGAGAGGTTCGAAGAGGGAGGGATTTGCTGCTAAAAAATCAGTGACATGCTCGTAATTTTTTAGGTGATTGTTACTCCGCTTCGAGTAGAGCAATTCTGCTGCGGACTGCCACTCGTCCTTGGTCTGTTGGATTTGGTTTGTTTGTGAATTTGTTGTTGCTGTTGTTGGCTGTGGTACGGGTGCGGGTGGTTCGGGGTGAACCACCGACGAAGTGTTATTAGTTGGAATTGGGGTTGTTGGTGTAATTATTGCTGTTGTTGTTGTTGTTGTTGGCTGTGGTGCGGGTGCGGGTGCGGGTGCGGGTGCGGGTGCGGGTGCGGGTGCGGGTGACGGTTCGGGGTGAACCACCGACGAAGAATTATTAGTTGGAATTGGGGTTGTTGGGGTAATTATTGTTGTTGTTGTTGTTGTTGCCTCCTGTGGTGCGATTAGCGAAGGGAGATTTTCGACCGGGACGACCTGGCCAGGATTTGCCACTTCGCCTTGCTGCAGGTTCTTCAGCAGCTGATGGAGGGCGCTTATTTCTTTTTCCTGCTCCTTTAACGTGTTGGTAACCTCAAGGGGAACTGAGTTGTCGTCTTTAATTTCTTCGGTCGGTGGACTACTCTGATGTTTCAGCATCATTTGGTAGAGCTTCGCCATCTCCTGTTGCTGCTCGCGAGCCGCTTCGCGTTGCGCTTTCTCGCGCTTCTCCTCACGCTCAGTATTTTTAAGTTCACGCTGACGAGCCTCTTCGCGAATGGTGCTTTCACGCTCATTGTATTCAAGTTCACGCTGACGAGCCTCTTCGCGAATGGTGCTTTCACGCTCAATGTGTTGTGTATTGTATTCAAGTTCGCGCTTACGAGCCTCTTCGCGAATGTTGCTTTCGCGCTCATTGTAATCAAGTTCACGCTGATGAGCTTGCGCAAGTTGCTCACGAGCATCATTTCGAGCTTCTTCTCGATCGCGTGTGAGCTCCTCTAAAACTTTGTTAAAGTCAGATCTGCTCACGTTGTCTACCAAGCTACCTTCGCGCAGTCGTTCATTCTCTCTCCTCTCTTGCACAAGCTGGTCCATAACGTTCTTGAACTCGAGTCGTTGCTGCTCAATTTCTTGTCTTTGCAACTCGGACATTTTTTCGATGATGCTCGAGCACAGCTTTAACTTGTATAAGCAAGGATAAGCAAGGATAAGCAAGGATAAGCAAGGAAAGCACCTACGTTTTTAAACTTAGTTTGAGCCCTGTTCAGTGTGAAAAACGTACTTAAAATTAAGTTTTTTTTTTTTAAGGCCGAGCGCCCCCTCTCTCTTCTTCTTCCTTTTTGTTGCCTTGCAATATATGAATACTTCATGCAAAGACTCCAGACTGATACATACTCTCTCTCCTGCGAGGAATTCAAGTAAAAACTCTCATGCTCCTCAGAAGCTTCCAACTTTCCAGAACAAACACAAAAAAAAAACTTAAAATCAAAAGGCAAACCAAAACCAAAAATTTTAAAATAAAAATACCCAACAAAGCTTGCTGCACTTCTCACTCGCCCAAAAACAGGGCCACGCCTGCGAGCACCCACTCTCCGCTATCCCCACAAGGAATATCAATTTCCACAAGCATTTTTTCCCTGTTCAAACTATGGTAAACCGGGATCATCAGCCCGCTCACCCTTTTCTTCACCTCTTCCCCTCCCCTCCCCACCTCCTTCGGCACGAACCCCACCACCACGGGCGGGGCGCTCACCAATTCCTTTCCGTTGTTGGCCGCCTGCGCCAGCTGGCTCCCGTCGAAGACCCCGCCCTGGAGCAATAAGCCCTCGACCATGATTGGCAGCTTGCCCCCCACTCCGCCCTTCCTCCCGTCCCAGCTGCTCTCTAGCACCAGCTCGTCCATCGCGCACCCGTTGGCCCTTGCGCTTTGTTGCCTGAGCGCGTTCAAGAAAGTTCCTGGGTGGAACGGCACGCTCAGGTCAATGCAATCGCCCAGCAAGTCTCCCTTTCCGCTCTTTTTCTTCCACTTAAGCAGCGCCATCCTCTTCTGGACCACCCCGTTGACCCACGCCAAGCTGTTTTCGGGCCCTTCCCAGATTTTGTCCCAGCTGCTCGGAACAATTCCCTTGAGAAGCTCTCCTCCCACCTGAAGTATCTTGGGCGTCAGCAGCCCGCTCCCGTACACCACCTTGCTTATGGCGCTCAGATCGGCCTCCACGAAAGCGCACAAGTTCGCGGCAAACTCGGATTCCATCTCAACGAAGATGTCGACCGGCACGCCTCCGTCGTTGTTTTTGTCATTGTCGCCCTGCTTGCTCTCTTCCCTCCCCTTCCCCCCCTTCTTGTTCGGGCTCGTTCTAAGTTCCTTCTTGCCCAGCAACCCGTCGTTGCTCTCCTTCAGCTTGCCCCAAAGGTCCAAAATCGGCCCGAGCACCACTCGCCACATTTCCTTGTCAAAGCCTCCCTCTCCGACGCCCACGGTCCCCATGGCCCTCAGCTGCTCGATCACGGCAGAGCTCCGAGCTCGCTGAACGCTCCTCTCAATGTTGCTTGGTAGCCCGAACACGTACGGAATGTCCACGTCTGGGATCTTCAAGATGGCGTCGTGGTAGTCGTTCGGTTCCACGCTGCACGGAACATGCACGCCCTTCATCAGTTGGCCCCTTCCGCCGATCATCTTGTCGCAGAAGAACTTGTTCAAGTAAGTTTTCAACACCCTGTTATCGAACGGGTTGTCGACCCTTCCGCCGTAGATGCTGTCCATCATCAGCCCGTGGATCATTTCCCAGTCGTTGCCGTCCGCGCCGCCGCACCCGTCCATCGCGAACGTGCCCGCCCTCAAATCTCCGGTGCTGAACTCGTACAGTTTCGTCCAGCCCTGCGGAATGAAGTTCCTGCGCCGAGCGAAGAAGGTGCGAAGGGGTTAGTAGTTGGCTCGCATAAATTTCTCGTCTGTACACTAGTTGTGACTAGCTCGCTTCGCTCGCTGGCTCTTATTCTCGCTCACCTCCTCTCCTGAACGATTGCGTGAAACCACGCCAACAAAAACAGCAGTTGCGACCTCTGCTCGCTCCCCCCCCCCTCCTCTCCCCTGATGAAGTCGTTGCTCCACTGGGCGTACGTTCGCTGCATGTTTTTCTTGATCCCCGGGGGGGCCTCGTACGTGACCTTCAAGCTGCTCTGCAGCAAGATCGGTGGGAACTTGTGGTGCGGTTCCGTGGTCAACCACAGCCTGAACCCATCCGCCGGCTCCAGCACGTTCAACTCTTTCTCCAACACCCCTAGCCAGCTAACCACCAAGTGCAAGTTCTTCAAGCACAGCCAGTCGCCGTTCAAAGCTGCCGCCCTCAGCATCTCTAACGCTTGAGCCTGCGCATTTTTAGAGCAATAGTGATAGTGAATTTTAGTCGCTCGCACTCTTTTGTCACAACCCCCCCCGCGCTCCGCTCGCTCACCTGCTGCCCTCCGCCCATTGCCAAGCTCTTCCACTTCTCCTTCCCCACGCACTTGTAAGCCAGCTCCTCCAGCTCCTTGCTTGGGTCAGCCCCAGGCGTCGTGATTAGCATTGTGGGATACATGCTACTCGTCTCCTTCTCGTACAGCTCGTCCAACGACTGCGCGGGCGGCGCCAACGTGCTGACGTCCAGTTCGTTGCAGCAGAACGTGTTTATAGCGCTCATCAGCCTGTCCGGCCTCAACGCCTGCACCAGCAGCACTTTCTCGAACGCGCTGACGCCTCTCACGTTCGGGAAGTTCAGCTCGCACTCCTGCTCGTTGCTCCACCTGTTCCAATTGCTGTTTCCAAAATCAAAGTTTTCAATCAGCCTGGGGAAGTTTTCGCTCAGTATGGCAAAGTTCCGCTTCCTCTCCACCGGCGCCCACTGTGGGAAATCCCTAGGCTTGTCGTCGGTGCTCACCAGCGAGCCGACGAACGCCTCCCACTCGTTCTTCTCGAAGGTCTCCTCTTTCATGCCGTGCACGACGTGCAGCGCGAACATTGGTCGATCGGTCTTGAACAGCGCCCTGCCGACGAAGTAGAGCGTTTTTACTTCGAGCCCTCCCCCCAATCTGGCCAAGCGCTTCTTAATGTCGTCGTTGTTATTGTTCGGGTCTCCCAGAACCTCCCTGTAGATTTTGACGAAGCTGCGAGTCGTGTAATTCGTTAGTTATTTACTAAACCGATATAAAAAAGTTCGCTCCACTCACCTCGCCAAGCTAAACTGGTACATCGGATTCACCGCCAGCAGCTGAGAAATCAAGAAGAACAGCTTGCTCCCACTAGACGCAAAACCCCGGTAAACCTCTCGCTGGACGTCGAGCTGCTCGCTCGCTTTGCCGCTTTCCTCCAAGGCCGCCGCAATTTTTGCCGCGGACTCCTTCGTCCTGGTGAGCGTTTCAATCAGCGACACTGCGCCGAGAAAACACGTGGGTGGGGTTAGTTTAGTAGTGGATGTAGCCATTATGTCTGTAGCCATTTCGCGGGATTCATTGCGAGTATGCTCGTCTTCATCAAGGCTTGCGAGCGAAGCGAGCCAGCAACACCTACACTAGTTGCGACTAGCTCGCTTCGCTTGCTGCTCGCTTCGCTTGCTGCTCGCTTCGCTTGCTGCTCGCTGGCTCGCTCACCATTTTGCAGCAAGTCACCCTCCGCGTTGTTCAACGCTTCGAGCAAATTCTGTTCCAGCCCCGCAAGCTCGATCTTGTAGTCCTCCTCCTGCTTCAGCATGGAGCTCTTTTGCTTCTCCAATTCCGGCTGCTCGTGCTGAATCGTCACCGACAGCAGCTGCCCCTCTAGCCCAGACTTCGTAACGGTGAAATTTACCTCAGTGACAACTGCCGCTGCGTCGGGCGCCAAGTTCGGCTCCGGGTTACGCGTAACTATGACCATTCTGAAGCTCTCGGCGAAGTCCAGCAGCTTGTCGCCAACCTGGACGACCCACCTCGCCCCCTCGTGCTGCAAATCGCGCCGAGCTAGCGGGTACAGCATGCTGTCCAGCCCGTCGACGTCGAGAATGAGTAGCGTTTTGCCAAACCTGCACAAGAGCAAAACGAGCGAGCCAAACAAATTGAGTGGAATAATAATAATAATAATAATGTTTAGTTCAGTAGTAGTGCTTTGCATGCTCGTCTTCCTCAACCCCCCCCCCCGCTCCGCTTTCGCTCACTCACCTCACGCACAACTCCACTTGACTTGTGAATCTGGGATCGCCAGACGCGACGCACTCCATGCCCGTCTTGGTGTTCTCCAGCAACCACGTCTTCAACCACTTCACAGACACTTCAGCCGGATCGATGATGAACGGCACCTTGTCAATGGGCAAATTTGATATGACCAGCGCGTTCTCCTGGGACAAATTGTCCGCGGGCAAGCCCTGGCCCTTCCACACGAGCAGTTTACTCTCTGTGCTCAGCAATTTCCTCACACTGAAGTCCTTCACCACGCCCATGCTCTTTGTCATCTCAATCCAGCTGATGAGCATGTTCTCCCTCACCGTCTCGCTCGATTTGCTCAAGTACACCACGAATCCTGCGCAGAGCATCATCTGACTAGGTAGGGTTGATATTTGACCCCGCAGGAAGTCCGCCGTTTTCTGCCACCTGCCTTGCTCCCCGCCCAACTGGCCGAGCAGCTTTTGCGCTGCGCCGAGCGAGGAAGGTGCGAAGGGGTTAGTAGTGGCTCGCATATATTTCTCGTCTGTACACGTGCACTAGTTGTGACTAGCTCGCTTCGCTTGCTGCTCGCTTCGCTTGCTGCTCGCTTCGCTCGCCCCCCCGCTCCGCTCGCTCACCTCCTTCCAAAGTTAGCTGGGCAGTTTCCAGCCCGACCCGAAGCGTTTCCGCCTCCCTTGTCTTCTTGCTGAAGTTGTCTTTTAAACTCGCAACCTTTTCGTCGATCTCGGCAAGCTCGGCCTCGCAGCTATCCAACCGCCCCTGGCTCTTCTTCAGACTCTTTTCCGCCCCCTGGAGCTCCCTCTCCAAGGGTTGGATGCGTTCCAGCACCATTGCGTACTTGACGTTCGCCTTGACCCACGAGGCGAGGGGGGCAGCGGCCAAACTCACGCGGTAGATCGTGGCAGCGTCGAACGAGTTGCTCTTGCTTCTCAATAGGCTGCTAACCTGCTTCATCATGGCAGGCGTAATTCTATGCGCATCGAAGGTCAGAATTTCGTCCTTGACTCCTCTACTACCTAAAAACTTCTTCATGCTCAACCAAGACAAATCTTGGATGCCAAGGAGCATCAGAACCCCACTCAAGACGTCGGAGATGGGGGCGGGAGGCGTCTTCAAACTTCGGATCTCGTTCAAGTTCTCGCTCTTAATGCCCTTGACCGCCTCCTGAGCTTGGTCCAAAACAGGCTGAATTTCAGCCAGCTCGCCCTCAATCGCCTCCTTCCTTTCGGCCGTTTCCTCCGCCCGCTGGGCTAGCTCTTTTTTCAAGTCTTCTGTCTCCCTCCTCGTGTCCTGCGCGCCAGCGAGCGCCTTGGTGATTTCGTCCATTGCCTGATCAGCCATTATCTGAGCTTCGGCCAAGACCTTCTTCTGCTTCTCGGCGCCGTTGGAGAGCGAATCAACCGTCTCGGAAGCTTCCTTCAGCTTGTTCAGGCCGCCCTGCAAATGGCCGAGCTCAACTTGCAGCGAACTCTTCTTCTTGTTGAACAGGTTCAGCCAGGTGTTCAAAAAGCTCATGAAGTCGAGCGGTGCGGCACCATACTGCTTGCAGCTGTTGTGAATGTTTATGATTGCCTCAACGACTGTTTCGGGCGAAGCTGTTGGCAGATAATGCTTTGTAGAGGGTTTTTTCTTGCTTCCTTTTCCTTCTCCCTTCTTCCTCTCTCCCTTGCTTTCACCCCCGTCGTCGTCGTGACCATTATTTTCATTCTTCTCTTCGCCACTTCCGCCACTTCCCTCCTCCATGCTTCCAACCCCCTCGCCATTCACCAGCTCCCTAACACCCTCCAACATTAAAGGCACGTCCCTCATGCTGCCGCGACTCCACTCGCCCATCCACAGCAACGAGCAGTTGGTGTACACCGCGGGGTTGGATTCACACTGCGTCGTGAACATGCCGTTCGTGGGGTCCATGGACAGGCAAACGTGCAAGTTCCGCACCACCCTGTGGACGAAAAAGTCGTAGGGCGTGCGGAAGCCTCCCTCGTCGAGCATCATCTCCTTCAGCGGAGCGAGCATTGGCTCGAGCTCCTCGTGAGTGTACAATCCGGGAACTTCACCGGCAGACAGCAAGCTGTTGACCGTTTCCAAAATTGCAGGGTCTGTGAACTGGTGGTCCTCGAGGTAGAAGCACACTTTCGTTCCTTCCACCCCGGCAAGGATCATTACTTGCTTGAGGTCATTTTTGAACTGGGCGAGCCTGCGCAGCACGAGCGAGCCAGGCGAGCCAAACGAATTGAGTGGAATAATATAATGTTAGCTTAGTAGTGGATGTGGCCGTCTGCAGCTATTTCGGGGGATCCATTGCTCGCTTCGCTCGCTCACCCGTAGTCTCGAGTGACGGCAGGCGTGCAGAACTCGTAGCGGTGCAGGTAGCACACTAGCGTCACTGCCGTCCGCCTGCCCACCCCAGTTCTTCCAATCAAGAGTAGGTGTCCACCGTCCTCCGACAGAACTCTATCTGCGCGAGCCACGTGGTCCAAAATTTCTCCAAACAGCAACATGTTCAGTTCCTTCTCTTCGCGCTCGTACAGAAGCAAATTGCTAGCGACGATCGTCTTGAAGTCGCTGCTCTTGGTTCGCATCAGGTGGGACAACTTTCCGCTGCGCCGAGCGAAGCGAGGCGCATTTTTAACGAAGAACGAGAGCAAGAGTGAATTAGGAGTGGGTTAGTCGCTTCACACTCTTTTGTCACAAGGCTCGATCGCTTCGCTCGCTCACCTGCTTTTTTCATCCCCCAAATCCCCACCCTTGCTCTCCTCGACTCTTTTTTTCTTGCCCCCGCTTCCTCCCGAGCCCGAGCCCGAGCCCGAGCCCTCAATGAAAGCGGAAAAGTAGACGTTGTCCAACGAGCCCTGGTGCCTCCAATTACTCCTCAAAATGCCAGCCAGAATCGTGTTGAACTTGCCCATACTCTCCACATCAACCAACCTGTCCCTGAACACTCTCTCCGCCTCGTACATCAGGCAGTCCAACAGCTCGTCGTTCTCCAAATCGTAACGCAGCAAATTTCTGACCCAGTTGGTGAGATCACGGGGCGTGAACAAGTAGTGGCGGTATTCGTCCACCGTAAACTTGGTCTTAATTTGCTCGTACAAATCAACCATGGTTGAGGCGAGTTTGTTACGCTTCGCTCGCCAAAGAATTGAGAATATTGTTAGTTTGGTAGCAGTCTTTCATTCTCGTCTTCTTCAACCCCCCCCCCCCCGCTCCGCTCCGCTCCGCTCGCTCACCTCCATGTCCTTGCTGAACTTGCTCGGGATCTTGGGAGAGTTGGGGTCGTTGAAGGCCAGCTCCAACAAATTGTCGTAAACGCTAACGAGCTCGTTGGTCTCGGGGTAGTCGACCACGCCGATCCTCACCACCGCCGTGAACCTCGTGGACAGCGGGTGCCTTCCAACTGTGGTTGCCGCGTTCATGCTGCACACAATTTGGACCTTGTCGATTTTCAGGAATTCCAAGTTTTCATCGTAAAACCCGTCGAACGTGAGTAGCTGCTGCAAAAACGCCACTAGCATGCAAGTACTGTACATGTCAGGCTTGGGGAGGTTAATGTCCTTCAAATATAAGACCAATCTCTCCGACTCGCGGGGGCGGTAAACGCGCCCCTCGGGCGACGAAAAGAGGCTGCACGTTTGCTGAATCTTCATGATGATGTGCTGGGAAGAGGTTTGCGCGTTGCAGTGTAACGTAGTGATCTGCGTCGACCGCTCCTTACTGAATGCCTCCCTTATTATCATGTTCTTGCCGCAACCCTCCGGGCCGACAAGGATGAAGGGCTGGTACTGGTCGATCCAAGGCTGGATCATGTCCAGAGTCCGCTGGACGTTGATCGTTGGGACGACAGCGTCGCTCCACTTCTTGGACGATTCGAGCATCACGCCGCCGGAAGAGGCCTGCTTGTAGGAGCTCAGGTTGCCAGATTTGTCGATGAAGCAGTCTAAAACCGCGCCCAAATCTGGGGGCCTGACGTTGCCCCAAGTGAACACTTCCTTGCCGAACTTCTGGCGAGCAGATGGCGAGAGGTTTCCGCCAAGGCCACGAATTATGCCGCAAAGAAACTGGTTCTTGTCGGCGCAGTTTTTGATCTGGGAGAGGCCGGAGAGCACGGTGCCAACCATGGTTGTTTCGACTACGACTTCTTGGTTGAGAACGTAGTCGAGGGCTCGGAAGAAGAGGTCGTCGATCCACGACGACAGGTTCATGCGGAGGGATTCGTCCTGGGTGTTGAGCCAGCGGTTGACCAGCCTCGTCACGTCAACGTCGTCGTCGGAGAGGAACACCATTCCCATGCGAGAAACGGTGGCGGGTGACGCGAAGGAGAGGTCGTGGGTCTCGAACAAGAAATTGACGTTGTCCCCGAACGCAATGCGCTCTCCGTTGGGCATGGTCAGCAACCTGTTGTCGTCCAAAACGCTGTTCAACGACTCAATCCACTCGGGATCGACGTCCCCGTCACAGACAATCCACGTCTTGACATCCTGCGGCTCCTTCACGGCCTTTCGCGCAGCATCGGTCAACACTCCGTCCTTCCACTCGCGGGTGTCCAAATCCATCGAACCCAACAGCTGCTGGCGAGGCATGGCCTTGGGGTTCATGACGTGGGTGACGACGGCCTGGCCGCACTTGATCATGGCGGCCTTCAACACCGACCAAAGAGTTGTTTTACCGCAGCCGGAAGGGCCCACGACGACGCAGCCCATGCGCTGGTCGAGAGCCTCCTTCAGCTGGAGCATCTTACGCACTTGCGACTCCTCCACCGACAGGAGGAAGGCTTTCGACTGCGCCCAGGGGGGAAGCGAGTGAGTGCGTGAGTGAGTGAGTAATTATTGAAGACAAAAAGTTAGTGCTCACCTCCATAACGCCCCTGATGGCGCGTTCGAGCTCTCCCCCCTCAATGTCGGCTGACTTTACGCCGACGAAAATGTCCCCAATCAAGGCAAGGAATCGCTTCGTATCAATATACGTTAACTTGCTCAAAGTATTTACCCTCAGCGCCTTGATCAAAATCTCGGCCTCCTCCGCCGCACTCAGTTTCCTTCCCTCGCACTCCTTCTTCTTGGCGGAGACGAGCTTTCCGGCGGTGTACAGCACCGCCTTCATGGCTCTCAGGCCCCAGTCGTAGTGCTGCTGGGCGGACAACAACTGCTTCGACAAGTTGAAAATGGTGACCAATTTCCGCCCGAACGATTTGTCGGCAACAAACCCTTCGCTGTACAAGTACACCTCGGCAATCAGATCGTTGTCGGGGCGCCCCATCGCCACGGGGCGGAACAGCGCTTTCAAGTTGTCGGGGAGATTGCTGCGCCCTCCTTAGCCCTTTCCAGCGGGATTCAAGGTGACGAAAATGCCGGCGTTAAAGTCAACATCCACAACCCTTCCCAGCAGCTTAATCGAGGTCGTTTTTTCCTTGATCGCGTCCTGGATGATTTGGATTTGTTGACTAATTGCGGACAGCTGGTCCTCCTTCAACCGGTTGAACTCGTCAAAGCAGCCCCAAGCGCCCGACTTGACCAAACCGATGAATATGCGTCCCATGCTGCGCGCCGAGCCATTTTTGTGTTAGTTTAGTATTTGGGTTTGGGTTAGTTGTTACGGTTATGGTTATGGTTAGGGTTAGGGTTAAGGGCTCACCTCTCAAAATCGATTCCTTCGTCGCAGTTGAAGACCAGCACCTGCCGCCCAAATGCCGCCCCCAGCGCCTTCACTGACTCGGTCTTTCCTGTACCGGCAGGACCGTACGGATTTCCACCGAAGCCGAAATGCATTCCCTGGGTGAGAGTCAAGTAGCACTTGTCGGTTAGCGGGGTGTGGACCAACTTGCCAGCGTTGCCCTGGTACTCGTAAGTATAGTCAAACGTGGCATTGCTCATCTTGATCTTAGTGAGCTGGGTCTTATCGTCCAAGTAATATCTAAGCTGCTTCTGCCAAGTCCAGTCGGACAAGTCTCTCACGCGGTTGGCCTTGCACTGGTCCACAACGTCGCGGTTGTGGATTAGATCCAACACGAGCGATTTGATCTTGAGATTCATGATCGGCTGGGAGGTGAGGTCGAAGCTAGTGTACTGCTGGAGCATCTCCAACAGCTGGTCGTTGAGCTCGGAGAGAGACGAGTTTTCAATAGCGTTCTCCACCCTGTCGGAGAACTTGACATTCTCAGCCAGGCACAACACTTGAGAGGAGTACGCATCGTAGTCCTCGACGGTGGGGGACTTGAGGCACTCCGTCAATGTAACCGCGAGGGTCTTTCTGTGCTGCGTGGCTAGCGAGGTGAGCCACTCCTCGACCTTGTGGGTGGTCTTGACTGGCTTGGTGAGCTTGACCACTTCGCCAGCGTTGGAACAGAAGTGGGTGATGGAGGACATATCCTCGGAGAACTGCACCTTGAAGAGGGCCTGGAAGAGCTTCTTCAAGTGTGCCTGAATCACAACCGGGTTGGTCGATTGGCCCAGAATTTCCAGCAAATCGTCGTCTCCAATGAAGTAGAACCGGGGCATGGCGGACCTTTTCTCCTCAAGGAAATCGGACAATGCTTTTTGGCAGCGCTCGAGCTGGTCCAGCATGGTGCTTAGAGAGTTGGCAATACCGTGGTGGATGCGCTCGTCAACGAGGTTGAAGAGCTTGGGCTCGATCTCGACCTGCGCCGAGCGAAGCGAGATTGTGCGCATTTTGAACGAAGCACGAGAGCAAGAGTGAATTAGGAGTGGGTTAATCGCATCGCACTCTTCTGTCACACTTTCTTTCACACTTTCTGTCACACTTTCTGTCACACTTTCTGTCACACTTTCTGTCACACTTTCTGTCACAAGTCTCGCTCGCTTCGCTCGCTCACCTGCTGCATAATGTCTCTGAACTCCGAGTCGATGCGGTTGAATCGGGACTGCTCCGAAGGCAAGGCGCCGCGCTCGAAAATGGGTTCGAGGTAGAGCCACTTGCGCTGGATTTGGTTCATCTGGTGCAAGTAAATGTCCAAGTTGGACAGCTTTTGCTCGTACTGAGCGCCGGTGTCGGCAAAGGGTTTGAAAAAGGGGGAATCCTTCAGCGAGGAGAGAAGGGACTGCTTGTCGCCGAGCTCCAGGAACAGGTCCTTCCAGTCCTTGATGAGCATAGTTTTCTTGATGGAATTGTCAACCTTGACCAGCTCGTGGTCGAGGAGGGAGAGCTCGGAAGTTTGCGACCAGGCAATGAGCTCCTGCAACGCCTCTCGAATCATGACCTCGTTCTGGGCACGGGACTGCAGGTGCTTGACGAATTGGACCATGGAAGGGTCGGACAAACGGTCGAGAACCAGGAGGAAGTGACCGGCAGTCAAGTTCTCGAGCCGAACAGTGGCGGGAAGGCGGAGCTTTCCCTGGAGGAGCTCTGTCCAGTGATCCTGGAATTGGATTAAGTTAGTGTAAATAAGATAGCGAACGGCGAAATCTTCCAAGAGCCCGCTCACTCACCTCCTTGAAAGGGTCACCCCTGCAGAACTTCAACGCCGGCATTGCTCTCTTAATGTTCTCGATCTCTTCGGTGAGGTGGATCGTCACAATGTCGTGGGTAGAGTTTTCGAACTGGGTTTGAATTTGAGGTGGGTTAGTTGTGCTGTACCATCTCGCTTCGCTCGCCGCTCCCCCCACCTCTCCCCCACTCACCTTCTCCTTGAGCTTTTCGTACCACGCCTTGCCAAAATCCTCCAAGGCAAAAATGTTAGTTCGGAAAGAGATCCAGTCCTTGGTTGCCATGACGTCGAGCTCGGTGGAGTACTCGCGCAGCATTTGCCACGAGGAGTTCGTCTCGGTGAGGTCGTTTTCGACCATTTCTAGTGATTCGAAGCGGGGCAGGTTCATGCCAAAGTTGACGCAGTTGTTGGCGAGGTTGGAGGCTTGTTTTTTAACGTCCTCGAACTCGGCCCAAAAGTTGTCCAGCTTGACGAACACGTCTTCGATGCGGGATTTTTCCCACGATTTCATCTCTGTGGGTTTCAAACTTTGCCAGCGATTGTGGAAAGAGTCGATGGTGCGGTTCATCTCAACCACGTCGGACTCGAGGATGTCCACGGCGCGCTCCTTCTGCGTCTCGATCAGCTCGGAGAAGGCCTCAAGCTCAAACTCGAGGTTGTACCAGCGAGAAGACTGGGAGTTGTCGAGGTTGGCCATCTTGGCCGTGACATCGGACGGGTCGATGGCATTGGAGGACGTTGCGTGGGTTAGGAGAAGGTCGAGCTTTTCCTCGCAGTTGCGGGATAGCTCGTGGATCGTTTCCTTCTTGGAGCTGCGCCGAGCGAAGCGAGGCACATTTTAAAAAGGACGAGCGAAACGAGCGAAACGAGCGAAACGAGCGAGACAAACGAATTTGGGTGGGTTAGCTTCGTAGTGGAGGTAGCCGTCTGTAGCCATTTCGCGGGATTCATCGCTCGAGTCTTCCAAAAGGCTCGCTCGCTTCGCTCGCTCACCTGATCTCCTTCCACTTGGCCTGGGCATTGGTAATTTCTTCAATGGTCGAAGGAGTTTGCTTGAGGGTAGATAGGGACTCGGCGAGGAACTCGTCGACCTGCTTGAAGGAAGTCAACGTGTTGTTCCTCAGCCCAACCAGCAGCATGTCGTGCAAATGCTGGAGCTGGTCGGCCACGGCGGAGTTGGAGTCGCGCAGAGAAACGCGAATGCAATCAACGCGCTCAATGTCGGGGAGCTTGTCGGCGTCCCTTCGCTTGAGCTTGAGCGCGTTGAAGTTGGCCGAATAATCGGACACGTCGTGGCAGTTCTCCGACACCCAGTGGGAGATGTCGATGGAGCCAAGGACGGCGTGCGAGGAGTATTTTGATAGGAGAGAATTCAGTCGCTCGAAGAGGTCCTCTGACTTGATGTAGACCTGAGTGAGGGCGTCCGTGTTGCGGCTGGCCATGGCCTGGAAGATCTTCTTTCCGGAGTTGTTCTCAGAGAAACCCTTGAACTTGGTGCCGGGGAACTCGATGAAGGCCTTCATCTTGGTGTAGTATTTGACCTTGATAGATTCGAGGGGGGGCTTAAATTGAATCTGCTTGTTGGAATAGACCATCTCGCACTTAAGCTCGCCCATCGACTCGTTGAGGGACTCCAAGCCCATCTGGTAGCTCGCCTCGAGCGCCTTGTAAACCTGGTGGTTCCAGAAGTTGATAAACTTGCTCATTCTGTCCTTCGGGTACCTGGAGCTAAGCTCCGCCATTGCCGATTGAATCTCGTTCCACTTTTTGCTCCAATTAGATTTGTGTGAGAGGAGGTTGATGTGGAGGAGCTCAACGGTTTTAGAAGTGAGGGTCTCGTGAACGTTTCGTAGCTTGGAGTTCTCGTTCTTGAGCTTCTCGGCGGCCTTGTGCAGGCGTTCGACGTAGTTTTCGCACTCGGCGGGGTTGCCCCAGGTTATTGAGGAGGCGTCCTTGGAGTCGGACTTGGAGTTTGTGGTTGGATTCGCAACGACCTCCTCGAACGCGACCAAACTATCAAGAAGCATTGCTTTCTGCTCGGGGATGATGACGTGCTCCATGGCGTTGTAAAAGTTGGAGACCTTCTTCAGCATGATCCCGTAGCGGTAGAACTTCTCCCCCTCGGCCGCCTTGCTCCTAATTGCAGAAGGAACGGTGAAGCCGAGCTCCGTGAGCTGCCTGACCTGCCTGAGAAGGATCACCAAGGACTCCTTGTAGTTGACCTGGAGAATGCCCGTCTTGTTGATTTCCATTAGCTTGCCCGTCATGGCTAGGGACAAGTCCTCGTTGTCGAGTGCGTCGTTCATGTCCTCGACCCAAGTTTCGAAGAGGTGCTTCTCGAACCGCTTGCACTTGTCGAGAAGGTCTTGGACGGGGGAGTTGAGGTCTACTGAATTGGACAACAGGTTGAGGGTTCGGGCTGATACTAGAATTGCCTTGACCTTGTGGGAGACCTGCCGAGTCAATGTAATTTGGGACACTTTGTCGGGAGAGTCAGAGTTGGAGGGGGAGTTGGAGTTGGAGTTGGAGTTGGAGTTGGAGTTGGAGGGGGAGTCGGAGTTGTCGACTTCGTTCTCCAAATCCTGAATAACATCAAGCAGGTTCGCAGCCAACGGCTCGATAATGGTAGCCATGGCTCTGTTAATGTTCTTCCGCTTGATCAAATTCGCGTACCTCTTGAGCGTCGCCAGCAGCAACAGCGGGGACTTGCCGATCGAACTGTTCGGGCCAACTTTGGCCTTGAGGTCCGAGGCGATGCTGCGCCGAGCGAAGAAGGTGCGAGGCGAATAATTTGTGAAGCAAGAGCAAAACGAGTGAAGCGAGTCAAAAGAATGTAATTGAGTGGAATATATTAGTTTAGTTGTGGATGTAGCCGCTCTTTCTTCGCTCGCTCACCTCGACTCCACGCCGGAGAGGGAGTCGTTGTAGACGCGAACGCTCTTGTCCCACTTTCCCTGGGTGTAGGGACTCACGAGCAACGGGTCGGAATGCAGGAACGGGTCGAAAGGGTTCGACGCCTCGAACGTTTGCCTCTGCGGCTTCGGGAGGAGGTTGTTGAGCTCCTCGTGAACGGTTCGGATCGAGAGGATTGAGTTTAGACGGTCGACCAGAGAAGCGAGGAGAGAGGAGGTGTAGTTCTCAGAACCGAACTGGGACCCCCACCCAAAATCATGGTCCACGTCGCGGAAGTCGAGCTTGGTCAGCTGGGTGCACATTGTCTGGAACGAGATTAGGAGGTTCAGGCTGAGCTTCAGCGTGGACTTAACCTGGGAGAAGGGGGAAGTGAACAGATCGGGGTGGGGAGGAAGGTCGGATTTTACGTACGTGGAGAGGGAGGAGGCAATCACGTCCATGAGGTGGGACATTCGGGAAGGGGGGTAGACTGCGGTTTCCTCGTATTGTGAATAGCCGAGATTGCCGTCATTAGCATAAACGTTCTCCCGCGGGCACCATGGTCGTCGGGCACGTAACCGTAGAAATTTGGCTGCAGTTTTCGGTGCGGCAAGTCCACGTCCATGTCGAACGAGATCATTGCTGAGGAATAGCCCGTCGTGAGCGCGGATATTAAAATTGACAAGGCCGCGAATTTCCCTGCCTGCTCGCTGTTTTTAAGGAACACCCAGCACTGCAACACGCAGCCCGGGATGCTCTCGCAACCTAATTCTGCGCCCTTGTTGTACATCATCTCTTCCAAAACACCAATCGCAATCTCGTCGTCAATTTGGTTTGTTGACACTCGGTAGGCGTCGACAGGGGGGCGGAGGAATGTGAGTGTAATCATCACCTCGTACAACTTCCTTTGCCAGCTCTTCTTGGCATATATTGCGAGCACAAGTAACACTTGCACAGCCATATTGGCGGCAATCATAGCAAGAAGAATGTTCGCTTGAGTGTTTAATCCCGCGCTGTAATAAGAGATCAGCACGGAAATGTCGGTTCCGGCGTCGACCAGCGATAGGAACGCGCCGATACTGACTCGCATGACCATACCGTAAATGGAGTCGCGCAGAAGGTTGTTGAAGAGCAGGAGCATGAACGATTCGAAGCCTTCAACCTCGCGGAAGAGGGTTCCCAATTGTGCGTACTCGAGCCTCCAGGCGTCCATC
>Ga0302116_1001014_pt1 | contig 17091 bp, 7 predicted proteins | sample AG5_SCM_MG_FD_203124 | JGI IMG/M metagenome (GOLD analysis project Ga0302116, IMG submission 203124) | Marine microbial communities from Western Arctic Ocean, Canada - AG5_SCM | ecosystem: Environmental > Aquatic > Marine > Oceanic | place: Canada: Western Arctic Ocean | collected 2017-10-01 | reverse complement strand
GCCTGGGCGCGGTCTTCGGCGCAGCCTCGCCGCTGCCCGGCGAGTAGAGCAGCTCGGAAACCTGCCCGCCGATTCGGTACAGCTTGTACGCCTTTCGTACCGCGTAGCCGCGGTAGTGCGCCTGGATTTTGATCGCCGCGCGAACCGTCGCGTCCCTCACGTTGAAGTTCTCGTTGACGACCTCGCCGCGCGCCACGCGCTCAGCCTCCTCGCGTCCCGTCGCCTCCCGCGGAGCCTCGGGTTGAGAACCCTTGTCGGCGTAGAGGCACACCGGGTACCATCGGCCGTTGTCCAGGCTCATCGAGTAGGCGTCGTTGAAAAACTCGGATATGATCACCTCGCCCTTGCGAATCTCGTGGTCCACGACGCCGCCGAAGAGAACGTGCCGCTTCTTCGCGCCGTGCGTCGCGGAGGTGGCGCCCGCCCTCGGGCCCGGCGCCATCCCCGCTTTTTTCTGCTTCTCCCATCGCCACGTCTTCAAGTCCATTCTCCAAAGGTCGCTGTGCGTCGTGCCCTTCTCCACGTCCCCGTCGTCGCCCTCGCCGTCGCCCGCGAACTTACGGTAGCCGCCGTACACCCACAGCGACTCACCCGAGACGGAGAGGTGCGAAGCGGACCGAGGGCTGGGACCCTCCAAACTCTTGGCGCCGCCCGCCACGTCGCCGCCGAACCCGCAGCGCCACGTCATCGTCTCCAACGTGAGCTCCCACACGTCGTTGTAGTACCTGATGTCGTCGCCGGTGTCGTAGAATCCACCAAAGAGCAGCAGCGATTTGCCCTTTGGGTGGGCCACCATCCTGTGGCCGCTTCGAGCGCTAGGGCCGATTTTCGGCGTTATGTTTTCCCACGCGTGTTCCTCGAGGTCGAGCCTCCACAGGTCCCTGTAGTGGTGGAACTTCTCCTGGTTCGGGGACGTGAACTCCCCGCCGAACACGTAGAGGTAGCCGCCGTGCACGACAGCCTGGTGCGCGCTCCTGGGCGGCGGCGCGTTGGGCGCGACCACCTTGGTCCATCGGTTGCGATCGACGTCGTACCTGAAGAGATCCCCGAAGGTTTGCGTCTTGCCGCCCGCGTCGACGCACTCGCCGCCGAACATGATGACCTCCGCGGGTTTGGGTTTCTGCGCGAGCGTCGGGGTGAACGAGCAGTTGCACCGCGGACCTGGCTTCGGGCAGTCCTCGTGCACATCCACCTCCTTCAGCTTTGAGTCCATCAGCTTGATGTTCGCGAGGAGGGCGTCGATGTCGTCGTCGGCGGCCGCCTTGGCCATGCGACGCTCCAACTTGGCCGCGTTCTTATCCGTCTTGGCGGACGTCTTGGCATCGCCGGACGGGCCGGATCCGTCCTTGCCGACGCGCTTCGCGGCCTTCTTCCGCTTGTCGCGGCCGCTACCCATGGTGGTGCGGCTCAGAGAATGTCGGCGGTGGCGAGCAATTTCTGTTGGATTTATTCGGTGGCTAACTGAATATTGGCAAGAGGTTCTACTGCGGCGCGGGGGCTGCCGCCGCGCGCTCCTTCTCGCGCTTCTCCTTCTTCTCCTTCTTCTCTTTTTTATCCTTCTTCTCCTTCTTCTCCTTCTTCTCCTTCACCTCGGGCTCGGGAGCCGCGGGAGCCGCGGGCGCCGCCGCGGGCTTTTTGCCGAAGGCGAAGACGAGCTTGGGTTTTTTGGCGGGCTGCTCCGCGGAGGGAGTGACCGCCGCCGCCGCCGCCGCGGGTGCGGAGCTCGGTGTGCCGGCGGCGGATGCGAACGCCTCGTCGCGGCCGCGTTTCACGCCGACGACCTGCGCGGGCTCGGCGGGAGGGGCAGGACCCGCGGCCGCCACGGGGGGAGGCGCGGGAGCGGGTGCCTGCTCGGGCTCCGGCTCCGGCTCCGGCTCCGGCTCCGGCTCCGGCGCTGGAGCCGCGGCCGGCGGCGGCGTGGTCGTCGCCTGGGTCCCGAGGGGCGTCGCGAGCGACGGCGTTCCCGTCGCCTGCGACATCGGATCCGCGCTCTTTCCCTCCGACGGCGCGCCGCTGTCCTCCGCGTCGTCGCCGCCGGTGACGCCCGTGACGCCGCCGGTGAGCCCCGACATCGGACCGCCCTCGGACATACCCCCCATGGTCACGTCCCCGTCCATGTCGGTGATCATCTCGGAGGGCGCGCCCTCGTCCTTGATCCCCGCGGCGGCAGCCTCCGCCGCGGCTTCCTTCGCAGCCTCGGCGGCGGCCACAGCCGCGGCGGCTCGCTTCCGAGCCCGTCGCTCCTCCTTCCTGGCGCGTTTCTCCTCCTTCTCCGCCCTCGCCTTCGCCTTCTCCTCCTTCCTCCGCCGGCGTTCCGCGCGTTCAGCCTCGTCCGCCTCATCCTCGACCTCGTTCACAGCCTGCGCGGCGCCCGCGAGGACGGCGTTCCGGGCGAGTTCGCGAGCCTTGGCGTCGGCGGCGTCCTTCTCGTCGGCGAAGCCGGTGAGCCCGTTTGCGGCGTGGAGCAGCGCGAGCGCCGCCGACGCCGTCTCCGCCCCCGCGCGCCGGGCCGCTATTCGCAACGACGTGGACGCCCACTCGAAGATGTCGAAGCCGTGTGAGTCCTTGGCGCCGGCGTCGCCGCCTCCGTCGGGTGCGCCGCGGGTGAGTGACGCGAGCTGCGCGGGTGCGTCCTCCGTCGACAAAATTCCGTCGCGCGCGTCCCAGAGCATAGCCGCTCGAACGCCGCCGCTTCGCTCGGCTTTACACGCGAGCGTCGTGAACGCGAGGGCCCGCGCGACGCCGCACTGCCCGCCGTGCCTCGCCTCGATGCCGAACTGGAGCGACGCGGCGGCGCGGCGCACGGCGGGGCACGGATCGTCGATGCCCGCGCGGACGAAGGATCGGCCGGTTTCCACCGCGTCGGCGACGGCGGCGCCGAGGGCTGCGTCCGCGAGGCGCTTCTTCTCCCGCGCGCCCAGGTCGCCGTCCAGCGCCAGCGCACTTCCCCCGCGCCGCTTGGACTTAGGTTCCGCCGCGAGTGCCTTCTTCGCCTCGTTCGCGGCGCTCAATGACTCGGGAAGCGGCGGGATGCGGCTGAGGAGGGAACGGAGCGCGAGCATCCCCGCCACCGTGACCCGCCGTCCGCCCTCGTGCGCCCTCCCGCCGACGCCGCAGATGTTCGCGTTCTCGCGCATGCGCTTGGCGATCGCGCGGACGATCTGAAGGAGGGCGTCGAGCGTCGCGGGCCTCGCGTCGCCGAGCGCGTGGATGGCGCGGGCGATCAGCGACGACGGATCGTGCGGGTCGCCGTCGCTCTGCAAACCGTCGAGCATGTCCACCAACAGCTCCACGCACTCGCTCGGGGTGACCCACGTCGATTCATCGCCCCCGTTCCCGCCCGCTCCCTCCGGCGGCGCGCGGGGTAACCCGAGCGCGGTGACCAGCCCCTCGTCGACGATCGCCGCGGCGAAGTCGGTGAGGTCGGTCGGCGCGGGCTTACCCGTCTCCGGATCGCACCGGCGTTTCCGGTACGTCCGCGTCACCGACGAGAGAGCCAGGTTGGAGCGTTGCGTCCCGTCGCACGCGCACGCGCCGAGCGCCATCGCGGCGGCGGCTCGGACCCTGCAGAAGATCTTCGGGTCCTCCGCGCACTGCAACAGGGCGTTCACGGCGGACGTCGAGCCGTGTTCGGCGCGCTCCTGAAGGAACCGGATGGCCCACGTCTGCGCCGCGGGATCCGCGGGGCGCTCCGACATGAGCTGCTTGGTGATCATTCCCTCCAACCCCTGCTGCGCGGGAGGCAGGATGACCTTCGCGAGCCACTCGCCCTCGGGGTCCACGCGCACCCACGACACCGGGCACTCCCACTGGAGCACCTCCGCGGCGGCCATCGCGTCGAGGCTGTCGGGGTTAGCCACGCCCTCCTCCCTCGCCTTCTGCTGGCGGTTCAGCGCCGCCGCCTGCTGCCGCGCGATCGTGCGCCTGTCCTTGGGCTTGGTGACCAGCTGTAGCGGCATGAGCACGTACGCCCGGTCGTGCGCGGAGAGTGAGACGGCGTGGTCCGAAGGGGGCAGGTCGTTCTCCTGGATCCGAACCGTCACCGAAACCTTCGGGTTCTTACTCCAAGCCACGCGATCCGCCGCGGCGGCGGCGAGGCACCCGTCGAGCTTGATCGCGAACAGCAGCTCCTGACGCCGCGTCTTGCGGAACGTGTACCCGGCCGTGAGCCGCGGGCACCCGCATCCCTCGATCCACCGCGCGATGAACGCGGACATGTCCTGCTTCGTCATCGTCGCGTTTTGCCTGCACAAGTTGAGAAACACCCGCGAGCGGAGATACCGAGCGGGAGACTCCGCGAGGGCGTGGTACGCGATCGCCTCCTGGTGCTCGCGCTGGAGCTGCTCGCGCGCCGTCGCGGCAGCCTTCTCCTTCGCGGCGGCGTTCGCGGATTCGTCCGCACCCTCCGTCTTGGCCGCCTCCGCCGCCGCCGCCGCTTTCTCCTTCGCCGCCCGGGTCGCCTTCGACGCGGCTAGAAACGCCTCCTGTAAGGACTCCGCGCCGGGAGCCTTACCCTGCAGCGACGCGAGCTTCTTGATGACCTTCTGCATCCCTTCCTCCCCGAGCTTACGCTCCAGCATTCCCACGACGGCGACAGCCTTGTATCGCACGAGAAGCTCGACATCCGGCGCCGGGGGCCTCGGCGGCTTACTCGTCGGCGCAATTGCTCGGACGTGGTCCTTCGATGAAGCCTCCGGGTCCTCCCCGCGCGCGTTCGCCTCCTGTTCGAACCGCGCCTTGACCTCCTCCGCGGAGGCACCGCACGCGTCGCGTCCACGCGCCCATATCCTCGCCGACGCCGAGGCCAGAGGCGGCACGGCGTCGCCGTCGTCGCGCTCGACGACGGCGTCAACCTCCCGCGCCCTCCGGTACTTGAGCTCATCCGCGCCCATCAGGCTCGAGACGTAGCACGCGCCCGCCATGTAGCTCGCCAGGCCCTCCGCCAACCACGCGTCGGTGTCCTCCCTGGGCTCGAGGAACCCGCCGAAGAGCTGCCTCGCGGCGCACTCCGCGATGGCGGTCCGCGACGTCACCAGATCCTGCGCAGAGAGCGGATGCCCGAGCCTGTCGGTGCTTAAGATGGTGACCCCCGCGCCCAACAACGCGGGTAACTGCGCGTCCATCGCGACGGGCAACGCGTCGGGGGGAACGAAGCAGAAGACGAGCCCGCCGGGGTACGGCATCGGCCTCCCGAGGTAAGTCTCGAACGAGGCGAGCGCCGCGCTCGCGCACGAAGCCGCCGACGGTAACTCGTTCTCACCGTAGCGCTGCGGGCAGTGAAGCGCGTGCGTGGAGCTGTGCGCGGTGGACCCCGCGGCGTTATCGGCGAGCGCGCGGGCGTGCGCGTCGGCGCCGTCGGCGTCCTTCTTGGCAGCCTCCTTGGCAGCCTCCTCCTCCTTGTCCTCCTCCTCGGCTCGAGCCGCGGCGGCGAACTTATCCTGGTGCGCGTCCGACGTCGGAATCTTTCGAGTCGCGAAGGTCCCCACCGCCAGTACCATCTGGTGCGCCTGCACCGGCACGCCCCCGGAGACAAAGTGAAACGCCTTTCGTCGTACGTTCTGATTCGTCCCGTCCGACATTGTATCAGTCGTCTCGATCGTCTCGGTCTTCGTCAACACGCCGGGGAGCACGGCGGTGAGGTCGGGGTCGACCCGCACCGTCGCGCTGAAGTGCACCAGAGCGCCGCCGTCGTCGACGCACGGGAACCACGCCGCGGGACGAAGCGCGCTGCCCGGCGCGACGATGTACCGTTCGCCGTCCTCGTCCGGGTCCCGGAACGCGCACATCGCGCCGTCGCCCGGGACGCACCAGCCGGCGTACACGTCCGTCCCGTCGTTTTTGTCATCGATGATCGTTACATCGGTCCCGTCAACGTCGATCGCGTCCTCTGCGCCGTCCCCTTCGTTCGTTCCCCCGTCGGCTCCGTCGGTGGGTTTGGCGACCGGTTTGGACGGCGTGTGCGCCACGGGGGGCGCGATTTGTCGCCACGAGTCCGGCGGGATGGTTCCGAACGCGTTCATCGCCGTCCCCGCCCCGTACCACACGCGCACGACGACATCCGAAGATGTCGACGGCGACGACCCGCGATGACCCGGGTAGATGACTCCGCCGTCCTCGAGGGCGATGACGAGCTCGTCCGCTGCGCCGTCGGCGAGGGCGCGCGCGTCCGCGAGCATCCCCTCGCACGCGTCCCTCGCGACGTTCGCGCCGGAACTGAGCGCGCTGGCGTTGTGCCCGGGCTGGAGGGCAACATCGTCGTCGCCCGATGGATCGTCCGACCCGTCGGGGCGCACGGCGGTCCTCCCGCGTCGGATGACGCGCGCTGGGGCGTCGTCCACGGTCACGCGCGTCACCACGAGTTCATGCGCGTGCAGCGTCAGGCTCGTCACGTCCCCCGATCCATTCGCCGGCGGCCTGCAGACGATCGTGGCGTGCCCCTCCACGTACCCTCCCGCGCCGGGGATGAACCCGACGTCCAGGTCGAGATGCTGCCGCCGCACCTCGGGGAGCCAGGCGCGGCCAGGCGCGTCGACGTCCATGGGTGCCGCCGACATCCTCTCGGGTATCGACTGTGCCGCTCGGCACTCCCGGAAACGCGCCTTCGCGCCGTCGCGCACTGCGAACGCCCCGAGGGAACCCTAGCTAGGTTCAAAAGATTGCTGGCGAGCGAGTGTTCTGACGGTGCAGTTCTCAGTGCAAAAATTTGCTAACAACAGAGCGTCGTGTACCGCATCCCCCGTGCCCGACGTAGCCGCTAAAACCGTGGGCGACGACCCGTGCGGCACGTTACTGTACTCGTAAAGCGTGCCGTGCGCTGGACGCGCGGGGACGGCACGGCACGGGCTCCTAGACTCCGATGCCGTCGTGGCCACGAGTCGCGTCGCTTTCAACGACGCCAACCTCCTCCTCCTCCTCCGTCTCACTCGGTCAGCGCTATCCTCAGGTCATCCACCTCCTCCGCCGGGTTGAAGTGCCCCGAGCCCATCGCGTACTTCCTCCGTCGCATCTCCTCCATGTGCATGCGCACGTCCATCGGCAGATCGTCGTACGGCGTCGACGGTTCATCGCAGAACGTGAGCTCCTTCAGGCACTCCGCCAACGTTTTCTCCTCGTTGCCGTCGACGTCCTCGTGCTCCGCGAAGAGGAAGCGCCAGGGCTTGTCGAGCTGGCCGAAGGTGCTCTTGGGCAGGACGACGTGCACTACCCTTCGGCCGCCGTGCTCGCCGTCCTCGAGCGTCCACAGGACGTCGGCGGAGATTATCGTCTTGCTCAGCTCGCCCCCCTCTTTCGGTCCCTCGTACGAGTAACTGAGCGAGGAGTTGGGCGGGTGTACGTACACCAAGAGCTGGTTCGCGGTGTGTTCCACGCGCACCTGATGCGCCTTGGTGCCTTTGGGCACGACGAAACGCGCGTACACGGTGGTGACGTCCTGATCCCAGCTTAGGAGTTTAGCCATGGCGGCGTTCGTTCGGAGTGTCGGGCGAGGTGTGAGGCGACGCGACGTTGAGTTTTTTTGGCCTGGATTTTTTTGGTGGTCGGCGCGCGGCGCGCGTTGGCATAAAATCCACGGAAAGTCCGCCCGAAGCGCGGGTGTTTCACTCACACGGTTGATCACCGCCGGAAACCGGTGCGTTCTCGCGCGTCGACCGGCCCCCGCGCGCCCTAAACCCTTGGTTCGAAACCGGACGAACCCGAGGGAGCGGCGCGAGGCGTGATATGCGCACCGAGGAGCCCAGGGACGCCCTCCAGAACCCCTTTGCGCAGCGCAACGGCATGCCGGGAAATCGCGTGGAAGATGAGGCAGTCTCGCTCGCCAAGCCCGGCTGGGTGCTGGCGTGCGAGGACAGCCGCCGATTGGGCGAAGACATGGAGGCCCTCGCGGAGCGTCTCGTGAGCAGCGAAGGTACGTCGCGACCCGTCGACATCGCCGAACCCGCCTTCCGGGACCCAAAACGCGCCCGGGCGCCCCGTTCCCGGCGTCAATCGCACACCGTTTCGGCAAAAACAAGACCGGGCCGTGTCCTTTGGCAGTGCAAATTCTCATTCTCATCCCTCCCCGCCCCTCCCCACCTCGCAGGCACGGACACGTCCTTCTCCAGCTTCCCCGGGGATGTGAGCGGGACCCTAGTCGCCGCGTTGCGTCAGTACCACAAAGGCAAGGCCGCCGCCAACAACGGCAGGCACGACGTCGCCGTACAGAGGTTCACCGAGGTGCGCCCCCGCCCCTTGATCAAATCGATCGACACTTTCCAAGAGCCCGCGCCCCAACATTTTTTACCCGTGTCGGACGTTCAGCGCCAATTTTGGATTGTTCGCTGACCCCCCGTCCTCCTCCCCGTCCTCCCACCCATCCCCCCCAGGCGCTCAGCGATTGCGTCCTGTCCTGGAACGAGGCCAAGGTGATCACGTCCATCCAGGTCGCCAAAGGGCTGCGCATGGAGATCAGGCGCAACGAGACGGACACCAGCTCGGTGCTCGTCTGCGCGCATCGAAGGATCGTGGGCGAGATCCTCAGCAGTCGGTGCGAATCGAGGCTGGCGCTGGGACAGATCTGGCTCGCGATGATGGACGGCGAGGCTGGCGTGGACAGCGCCCCGGAGCTGGCGGAGACCCACCTGCGTCTGGGCGCGGTGTACGAGGCGGCGGGGGGTAACGAACCTTCACTCCGAGCGTACCAACGAGCCGCTCAGCTGGACCCGAAGTCAGTCGCCGTCGCCAGGGGGCTGGAGCGCATGAGGAACACGGTGATGACCCCGCTGGGTTTCACCCCCACGGGCGCGACGCCCACGCTGGGGCCCAACGGTACCCCAAAGCTCAACGGCGCGAGCAGCAAGGGTGGCAAGGTGTTTGAGATGTCGCTGGAACAGATGGACAAGGAGTGGGAAGCGACGGGGCTGGACTGCGTCAAGGCGCAGGATTGGTACGGTTTACGCAGGAAGGCGTGCCCGCACGGCGTGCTCGTCGCGGTAGTCGATGCCGTGGAAAACAACGACGCGACCAAGGCGTGGGAAGATGAACAGCTCCGGGCGAACGACATCACCACCGAGGAGTACACCGAGAAGGAACACTTCACCGAGCGCGCCATGTCGCTGTTTGCCAAAAAACGCCACGAGGGACTCCCGATCCCGGAGGATTCCACGTGGCTGGACCTCGCGTTCGAAGCTGTGAACATCGACGCGCTCTCCCCGCTGGAGCAGGCTAAGATTTGCCTCTGCATGGCTAACATCTTCTGCTGGTGCGGCGACTTTGCCGGCGCCGACGAGCTGTACACTTTCGCGCTCGAGATGGAGGAAATGGACGAAGCATCCAAACCGTTAGCGGCGTGGCGACCCGCCATGCTCGCCAACCGCGCGCTGGCCCGCATGCGCGTGGGGAACAGCTCGGCCGCGGCGGTGGACGCGGAGACGGCGTTGAAGGAGGGTGGCCCGCGGTGGGGCACCGGGCTCGCGCGGATCGGAATGGTTATGTGTTCGTTGAACGAGTGGTCCAAGGCGTACCAGACGTTCTCCATCGCGCAGAACCGCGCGGTCGAGAAGCTGGACCTCAAGGCGAAGATCTCGCTCGCGAAGACCGCGGGCGTGGGCGTGCCCGCGGCGAAGGAGGCGGCTGCCGCCGCGGCTGAGCGCATCCAAGCCGGGAAGGAGAAGGAGGAGATGCACGTGGAGTTTGAGGCGCTGGATCGAGCCGTGCAGCTGGAGGCGATCAGCGCGGGCGACGCCCCGGCGGAGTCCGAGCCCATCATGGGCCCGACCCCGAGGTTCATGTCCGAGCTCACGGGCCACGCGTCGATCGTGCCGGACGCGCCTGAGCTGTCCTACGGCCCGGACGGCTCGCAGAGAACCGGCGGGGAGAATCCCACGCGAGGTCGCGTCCGCCCCCTCGGCTCCGCCAACCTCTCCGCCGAGCTCCTCCGGCTGGACGAGCAGACCAAGAGTGGACGGGAGGCGAAGCGCAAGAGCGGCGCCGCCATGTCCGTGTCCATCGGCACGGACCTTCGCAAGGAGATCGGCGACGAGGTCAAGCAGGAGCCGGGTGCCAAGAACAAGCTCGCGCTCGAATCCGACCTCATTGCGTCAATCGTCGGAGGATCCGGCGATAAGAAGAGCTCCATGGACGCCGAAGGGGACCGGGACCTCAAGCGCCCAAGGTACAACTGCGGCGGGATTACCAAGTGGGCGGATCAGGTGTACAAAGACTACGGCCCGCCAGACATCTGCGGGCTGTTCAAGGCTGGCGGGAACGACGTGGCTGAAGCACATAAGGAGGCTGTGCAGGGAACAACGGGCGAAATGTTCGCCGCAGACGCCAAGGCTCTGCTGGAGAACACGGACATGGCCAAATCGCCGAGAAAATCACCGAGGCACTCGACGAGGCAGCCGGAAGCCAAGCCGTCGCCCGCGTGATGTACATAGCGCGCGGAGTGAACGCCACGCGAGGGCGTTCACATTCACCCGCCCAACATGTTGTCTTAATACGAGTAATGTTACGAAGGTATCTCTTCCAACTTACATTAACAGAATCGAGGACTGGTCACCGGAACTCCACCCGCACGGCTTTCCTGCTCTTGTGCACCTCGTGACGCGCGTGCTTCACCGTCCGCCTCGCGCGCCTGTAGTCCTCACACGTCGCCTTCCACAGCGCGTTCGCCTCCTGCAGGTTACGCCTCGCGTCCACGTACCGCCTGTTAGCCTCGCCTTGCCGATCGCGCCGCGGCTTGTTCATCGTCGGGTCCACGCATCCCCGCACCGCCTTCCACGCCTCGTCGGTCATTCCCCGCGTTTGTGAATCCCCGCACTCGCCTCCACTCAGGCCGATGACGTCGTCGGTGATGTCCACGCCCCCCGCCGCGAGGCATCCGTCCACCACCCCGCGCAATCGCCTCCACTCGTTGGCTATGAACCGGGCGCCCAGGTACTCGAGCAAATACATTCGCAGATTCGCCGTCGCAACCGCTGTGGACCCCTTCACCGTCGCCTTACCCGACGAATACTCAGGACGGGCGACATCATCGGCGTCGGTGTCATCGTCGTCGGACCACCATGCTTCACCGCGCGCTAGATCGAACAGCGCCGCCCTGGCCACGTCCCTGACCTCGTCTCCGAGCGCTGCGACGGCGTTTGCGAGTCCGACGGCTGGGGGCGACTCCGCGAGGTCGGGTCCCCGCAGCGACGCCTCCACCCTGTGCAGTCCGTCGCCGACGCGCCATCGCCATCGCTCGGATATCTTGGTGGCTTTACGCAGCGTGGCGTGGGACATCGGGGCGACGTCCCCGCCCCGGGTCGCGCGCCACACCGCGAAGAGCACCACGTTTCCGTCAATCTCGGGATGGGTCTGTTCGAGTACCCGCAGGCCCTCGGCCACCTCCGGGATGGCCATGGCGTCGTCGCAGTATCGCGCGAAGGGATTATCGCGCCAATTCGAGGAGTCCGTGTCGGTCAGAGGGGACGTCGGACCGGGGGGTTCCGCGACGGCCCTACGCGGAACGGACGTCCTTCGCGTCGGCGGGGCGCGAATCCTGGAGACTGGGTTCACCGCCGCCGGAAGACCACCACCACCTTGGGAGCGGCCGGAGGATGAGGCCCCTCGCCACCCGCGACAGGGCGCGATGTTTCCTGAGCACAACAACGATGCGCTCATGGTGAATCTGGCGCGCGTCGACCCTGGGACAGTTCGGCGCGCGTGCTGTGTGACGCCGTGCGCTCGAGTGGCTCTGCAATTCCCCGACTGGCTGACTGGACCTGAGAGAGCGTGTTCAAAAACTTCGATACGATCTGGCTCGACAGCTGCCACACGTAGGAGGCGCGGGCCGGGGCTTGGGACGTTCAGGGAGTGACCATGGAGCCCAAACCCATCCGACGGCTCGCCGAGGAGGTCGTCAATCGCGTCGCCGCGGGCGAGGTCATCCACCGACCCGCGTCCGCGCTCAAAGAGATCCTCGAGAACAGCCTCGACGCGGGCGCCACCTCGATCGTGGTGACGGTGAAGGATGGCGGCAACAAGCTGCTGCAGGTGACCGACAACGGATGCGGGATACGCGAGGCGGACCTTCCCATCCTCTGCGAGCGGCATACCACGTCCAAGCTGTCCAAGTTCGAGGACCTCAGCGCCATGTCCACCTTCGGGTTCAGGGGCGAGGCTCTCGCGTCCATCTCGTTCGTCGCCAATCTCACCGTGACGACCATGACGAAGGACGCCACGCACGCGCTCAAGGCGGCGTACTGCGACGGCGCGCTGGACGGCGGCGGCGCGAGACCGTGCGCGGGTAACCCCGGCACCACCATCACCGTCGAGAACCTCTTCTACAACGTCGCCACCCGACGCAAGGCGCTCAAGTCGTCGTCCGAGGAGTTCTCAAAGGTGCTCGACGTCATCCAGCGGTACGCCGCCATGCGAACGGACGTGTCGTTCACGTGCAGGAAACACGGCGAGGCGAGGCCGTCGCTGCACTGCGCGATCGTGCAAAACAGGCTGGACCGGCTGCAGGCCATATACGGCTCGCAGACGTCCCGCGAGTTGACGCCGATGTCGCTGAGCAGCGCCGGCGACGATGAAAAAAACACAGCTGGCGCTGGCGCCGGCGACGACGACGACCCGGCGGCCAGGTTCACCGTGAATGCCCTGGTGTCCACCGCGGGTTACCACTCCAAACGCAGCACGTTCGTCCTGTTCATCAATCAGAGGCTGGTGGACTGCGCCCCGCTTAAGCGCGCGTGCGAGGCTGTCTACTCGGCCATACTCCCAAAGGCGGAGAAACCCTTCGTGTTCATGTCCCTGACGCTCCCGCCTCACACGGTGGACGTCAACGTGCACCCGACGAAACGCGAGGTTGCATTCTTGAGACAGGACGACGTGGTGGAGTGCGTACAACGCGCGCTGGAGCGGAGGCTCATCGACGCCAACGGCAGCAGAACATTCGCCGTCGGCGCCGTGGCTGGCACCGAGGTGGACGCTTCGCCGCCCACTCGTATGGGCGGCCGGGGCGAAGGGGGCGGCCGGCCGGCGTCCACTGTCCAGTCGCTGCTCCCCGGGGCGTCGCGTCCGGGTGGTGAGTCACCGGGTGCCGACGGGGGTGCCGACCCGGACGACACGAACGCCCGGAATAAACGCGCGAAGACGACGGCGCGGGACAAAGCCGGCGGCGAGCACAAGATGGTTCGCACCGACGCCAGGCTCGCCGCCGGTTCCCTCGATCAGTTCTTCCACACCAACGCCGAGGCTAACGCGGAACGAGTGCGGTTGGATGAGGCGAGGAGGGAGGCGCGGACGCGGAGGTACGCGGCGCGCGGCGGCGACGTGACCGCGGGGGTGGACGACGAGGAGGCGGAGCTTCGAGGGTACGACGTCGGGGATTCTTTCCGGGGTGATCCGGAACCGGTTCCGGAGCTTCGAGACGGTGAGACCACCGAGCTCACGTCCGTGCGCGAGCTCTGGGCGGAGATCAACGACCGATCGCACGTCGCCCTCACGAAGGTTCTCAGGGGTCTCACGCTCGTCGGATGCGCGGACAAAGGGAGGGGGCTGTGGCTCCTACAGCACGGCACCAAGCTGTTCATGGTACGCGCGCGGCGGCTGGCGCGCGATTTCTTCCACCAGCGCGTGCTCGCGAGGTTCGGGCGACACCCGTGCCGCCCCCTCGCGGAGCCCGCGCCGATGGCGGAGTTGGTGCGCATGGCCCTGGACGACGAGGATGTTCCCGAGGACGTCGAACAAAGCGGAGCCGACGCCAAAAAGGCGAAAATATCAACCGCCGCCGCCTCGCTCGTCGCGGAGAAGGCTGACATGCTTCGCGAGTACTTCGGCGTGGACGTGGACCGAGCGAATAAGACGCTCGTGGGCTTACCCGTGCTGTGCGAGGGTCACGCGCCGGACCTCGCCAGACTGCCCGAGTTCATCCTGGGGTTAGCGCACGACGTAAACTGGGAGGAGGAAAAGTCGTGTTTCGACACCTGCGCAAAAACCATCGCGTGCTTCTACGCCGGCGAAGACGACGTGAGTTGCGGTGATGTCGAGACGGGGACGGATGAGAACCGCGTACCGCCGGGGGAGTACGTCGCGCGCGCCAGGGCTGAGGGTTCAGCCGGGGTTCAACCCAGGAATGGGGGTTCAGCCGAGGACGTTGAGTGGGTAACTAGGCACGTGCTGTTCCCGGCGGTGTCCAGGAGGCTGCTGCCGACGCGGGCGAGCGCGAGCGACGGGACGGTGCTGCAAGTGGCGTGCCTCGAGCAGCTGTACCGGGTGTTCGAGAGGTGCTGAGTGGGGAGACGTGGGACGTAGCGTGATGACGTCGCAATCGCGAGAGGAGGTGGAAAATAACAATCGACTCCTACAAGTACCTGCGCCTGTGTTTTGACACGTGTTTTGACACATCAGACACGATAGGGTTGTCATAGTAGCAGCTCGCCCGTAACTGGAACGGACTGGATGCTCCGAGCCTCCGCCCTTCGCCTGTTGCAGCGAACCCCGATCGTAGGCAAGCGCGCGCCGTCGCCGACCCACTCTCCCTCCCAGCTCGCCACCGCCGTCGCGTCTCTTCGCGTCAAGCCGAGCAGACAGCTTCGCGCCAGATCCAGCGCGGCGAGCGACGTCGAGGTCGAGGGCTCAACGACCGCCATGGCTTCCGATCCGAAGCTCGTCGCCATGCGCGCGGCGATGAAGGCTGCGGGCGTGGATGCGTTCCTCGTCCCCTCGCAGGATCCCCACTTCAGCGAGTACGTCCCGACGTGCTTCGAGCGCAGGATGTTCATCAGCGGCTTCACCGGCAGCGCGGGCACCGCGCTCGTCACCCACGACGAGGCCCTGTTATGGACCGACGGCCGTTACTTCCTCCAGGCGGAGCAGGAGCTCGGCCCGGAGTGGACGCTCATGCGCGGCGGCCAACCCGGCGTACCCGAACCCTCCAAGTGGCTCGCAGATAAGATGGCCAAGGGATCCAGAGTCGGCGTCGACCCGAACGTGCACTCCCTCTCCGAAACTCGCGCCCTCCGCGCCGCCCTCGAACCCGTAGGAAGCGCCGTGGTGACCCTCGGAGTTAACCCGGTGGACACGGTGTGGGGCACCGAACGACCGCCGTTTCCCACCGCGCCGCTCAGGGTGCACAAGGCTGAGTTCAGCGGTCAGTCCGTCGCCGACAAGATCGAACTCATCCGAGGCAAGCTCCGCGAGAACAAGAGCGACGTCCTGGTGGTCTCCCCGCTGGACGAAGTCGCCTGGCTGTTCAACGTCCGCGGCGGTGACCTCGACTACAACCCGGTCACGCTCGGGTACGGCCTCGTCGGCGAAGACGACGCGTGCTTCTACGTGGACGAGGGCAAGGCGACGGACGAAGTGAGGGCGCACCTCGCCGAGGCGGGCGTGACGGTCAAGCCGTACGATGCCTGCGCCGAAGACATGCGCGCCGCGGCCACCGCGGGCAAGACGCTCTGGATCGACGCGGATAAGGTGAGCGTGGCGCTCGCGGAGGCTGCGGAGGAAGCCGCCGCCGCCGCCGGCCCGGCTGACAAACGCGCGAAGACGGACGCGGGCGAAGATAAAAAGCCCGTCAAGGAGGGCGTCTCCCCGATCCCGCTGGCCAAGTCCGTGAAGAACGAGGCTGAGCTCGCGGGGATGCTCGAGGCGCATCTCCGCGACGGCGTCGCGATGGCGTCCTTCTGGTGCTGGCTCGACGAGCAGGCGGCGGCGGGTAAGAAGTGGGACGAGTACGAGATTGGCGAGTGGGTCTCCAAGTTTCGCGCCGAGCAGCCGGGTTTCAGCGAGGAGTCCTTCGCGACGATCGCCGGCGAGGGCCCGCACGGCGCCATCATTCACTACCGCGCGAGCAAGGAGGGCGCGCGCGATGTCGGCCCCGAGTCGCTCATCCTGTGCGACAGCGGCGGCCAGTACGATTGCGGCACCACCGACGTGACCCGCACGCACCACCTCGGGACCCCGACCGATCACCAGAAAGACGCGTACACGCGCGTGCTGCAGGGGCACATCGGCCTGACCACCGCCGTGTTCCCCCAGGACACCAGCGGGTTCGTCCTCGACGCGTTCGCGCGCAGGCACCTGTGGGAGGCTGGGCTGGATTACAGGCACGGCACCGGCCACGGCGTCGGCGCCGCGCTCAACGTGCACGAGGGCCCGCAGAGCATCTCGCCCCGCTTCGGCAACATGACGGGCCTCGTTCCTGGGATGATCCTCTCGAACGAACCTGGGTACTACGAGGACGGCGGGTTCGGGATCAGGATCGAGAACCTGCTGGTGGTGAGGGAGGCGAGGACGTCGCACAATTTCGGCGATAAAAAGTACCTCACCTTCGACTACCTGACGCACATACCGATCCAGAAGAAGCTGATTGACTTCTCGCTCATGTCGGGCGCGGAGGTGCGGTGGCTGAACGAGTACCACGCCGCGGTCTGGGAGAAGGTGTCGCCCAGGGTGACGGACGAGAAGGTGAAGGCGTGGCTGAAGGAGGCGTGCGCGCCGGTGACGGTCAAGACGGTGGTCGTCGTCGGTTAACTAGAGTCTATCATAGGGGAGACGTGTTTAAATGCGAGAGTTGAGTTTGGTTTTTTAACGTCTTTCGGGTCTGGTAAGATTACAATGTCACGCTAAGCAGCAGCATCATAAATGTTTACTTGTCCTCCTTGAACTGGACCTTGGTGATCTTGCCAAGCATGACGGCGGTGTTGCCGTCAAGGAACGCGATGCGGGCGAGACCGTCGCAAGCCTTGAAGTGGTCGACGACGAAGGGGTGCTGGGGCTCGAAGACGGCCTCGGCGACCTCGTTGGACTTGAGGGCCATGGGGGACTCCAGCTTCTTGCCGCCGGTCTCCTTGCCGACCTTGAAGACGAGCTCGGTCATCTTGCACGCGGAGCGGGCGCAGCGCACGAAGGCGACGGGGGAGTAGCCGCACTTGAGCTGGCCGGGGACGTCGAGAACCTGGATCTGGGCGTTGAAGTTCTTGCACGCCTTGAGGGTGGTATCCTTCTTGTAGATCATGACGTCACCGGAGCGGGGCATGTTGATCTTGTCGAGACCCTTGATGTTCATGCCGACGTTGTCACCGGGGTGAGCCTCCTCGACGCGCTTGTGGTGCATCTCGACGGTGA
>Ga0302116_1001013_pt1 | contig 17093 bp, 20 predicted proteins | sample AG5_SCM_MG_FD_203124 | JGI IMG/M metagenome (GOLD analysis project Ga0302116, IMG submission 203124) | Marine microbial communities from Western Arctic Ocean, Canada - AG5_SCM | ecosystem: Environmental > Aquatic > Marine > Oceanic | place: Canada: Western Arctic Ocean | collected 2017-10-01 | reverse complement strand
TTAATGAACTCGATGAAATTTCCCAACGAGTCAGCCCTCTCGGGCTGTGCCAAAACTGCCATGCCCCCAACACTCAACAGCCGCCCTATGGTCGCCAGCAGTGCTCCGTGAAACTCCTGAAAGTGCACGCAGTCGGACACCAGGCAAAGCTGGAAGGGCTGCTTCCCGAACTTGGTGAGATGCAGGCACTCCTCCGCCCCCTTCTGCTCGCTCTTCCACAGTAACTTGCTCACCCTCAAGTTACTCTTGGTTTTTCTAAGCTTGCTGAACCTGGAAGCGTTGGCGAGAGCCACGCAAACGTTGTTGTTGAACACAGCGGATGGGTGGCCGTCAGTTAAGCACACGTCAAAGTGAACGTTGTGGCCACCGCAAGCGTGGGGGAATTGCCGAGAAATCTTGGCCAACGCCAAGCCCGCGAGACCGGCCATTCCTGCTCCGAGCTCGATGATGTTGACGGTTTTGGTGTTTATGTCGTTATTTTGGTTGTTTGGGCTGAAGCTGCTGTTGAAGGTGTTGTGATTGTGGTTGTGATTGTGGTTGTGGTGTCGATGATTGTAATTGTTATTGTTGATGACGACCGGGGGGGCAGGAGGGGTAGGAAGTGGTTCGATATTTTGGGGAACATGGGTTGTCGAAATTGGCGGTGGTGCTGTTGTTGTTGGGATGATGATTTTGGGAATTATCACTGGCATTTGCTGTGGGGTGACCGGGGGGGCAGGAGGGGTAGGAAGTGGTTCGATATTTTGGGGAACATGGGTTGTCGAAATTGGCGGTGGTGCTGTTGTTGTTGTTGGGATGATGATATTGGGAATTATCACTGGCATTTGCTGTGGGGTGAACGGGTACGGGTACGGGCTGTAGCTCTGCCCAGCAGTATTGAAGTACACGGTGTCGTTCTGCTGCTGGTACTGCAACGATTGCTGGTAGTAATTCATATTCTGGGTGGTTGTGGTGTTGTAGTTGTAGTTGTTGCCATTGCCGTTCCAATATTTGTTCATCTTCTTCCTCCTCCCCCTCCCAACCTGATCCCCAACACCCCCCACCGCAAGAGCGACCAAATTCTTCAGGCCGAAAGGCGCACTGTCGCCGTGCAGCATCGTGTAGAGGAGGGTCGAGGAGGAGTCCCACACTCGAATGTTCCCAGTGTTGTCGATTCCGAATTCTTTGTGGGACATCAATTCCTTCAAATTGACCTTTTGGTCGGCGCGCCGTTCACGAGTCGTTACGATCAGGTGTTGGGGGGGAGGCTTCGGCGACCTGTAAGATGAGCTGGAGCTGGAGCTGGATAGACCTTTGACTTTAAACGGAAGCGGAACTCTATACTCGACAAGGTCGAACTCGTAGTTACTGTCGCACTCTGGATTTTTGACCGACAGCTCAATTTTTATTGCTTTGTTGCTGTACCAGGCGGAAGCCCCCCCACTGCCGACGTCGAGTTGACGGAAAGGGGTGGTGGAGGAGGACAAATCCGTCCTCCAGGATTCGTTCGGGATCGAAGCCATGGACCGGGAAAGCAGAGACTCGCCGACTTGAATCGCCGTGGTTATCGCGCGCCCGCCGGCAACTATTTTTACCAGGGAGTCTCCTTGGGGTTGTTTTTCTGGAAAAACTATACTCGCGAGATAGCATTTTACTGCTGCCGAGGCGGCCTGAAGCTTGTCGTCAAACCGTTCGTGGTAGTCAGTTGTGTTGTCTGTGATAGACGTGCTTGTGATAGAGGCGGTGGTAGAGGTGGAGTCTGATTCTGAAGTTTTTTTCAGGTCTGAGTCGGCATCGACAACAACGACGACGTTGTTGTTGTTGTTGTTGCTGTTGTTGTTGTTGTTGCTGTTGTTGTTGTTGTTGTTGTTGTTGTTGTTGATACTTTTGAGGTGTCTCGGGGAGGTGGCGGGTAACCTTGATGACGAGACTTTTATTGTTTTGAGTCGGTTCAGAAACATTTCATGATTAACTTTTGAGATGTGGTCGTCAAAGTCAACTACAACATTAGTAGAGATCGAGCGAGATGTCACATCAAAACCCCCAAACCTGTGGATTGAGGCTGCTTTGGCTGACACAGAGGTTGCAGAACATAATTTTGATGATGTCAATGACGCTCGAAGGATAGCCCATCTATTTTTCTTTGTGTCATGGGGTTTGAGGGAAGTTTGTGGCCCACTTAAATGTGCAGTGTTATTGGCGCTCATATGTTAACACCACCACCAGCTTTATTAGTGGGGATTGAGGGGAAGCTCAAGTGGAGTTAGTAATGAATTCCTTTAAATTATGTGTATAACGTGGTTGTATGGTGGTGGAACGTTGAAGATTTTTGCTAAAATTTACTCACTTTCTCCACTATGCACCTTGGCCTTCTCTCGTTTTTTCTTTCGCACAACATTATTATGGGGGCCAAACTCTTCTTCTACTACTCTGCAATGAATGCTGGGAAGTCAACCACTCTGCTCCAGGCTGATTTCAATTACAAGGAGCAAGGTATGAAGACAGTCCTCCTCACACCGAGTGTTGACACACGTGCTGGCGAGGGTGTGATTAAATCGCGGTTGGGCATAGAATCGAAGGCTGACTGCTTCGACAAGGAGTGTGATCTGTTTGCCGTCGTTCGAAAGTCGCACAAAGTGGGTAAGGTTGCTTGTGTTCTCGTTGACGAGGCGCAATTTCTCACGAAAAAGCAGGTGCTGCAGCTCACTGCGGTTTGCGACACTCTCAATATCCCGGTCCTGTGCTACGGAATTCGGACTGACTTTTTGGGCGAGCCATTCGAAGGGTCCAAGTACTTGCTGGCTTGGGCGGAGCAACTCATCGAAATAAAGACAGTCTGCCGATCGGGAAAGAAGGCGACGATGAACGCGCGGTTGGATGCCAATGGGCAGCAGGTTCTTGCTGGTGACCAAGTGTCGATTGGACTAAATTATGAGGCTATGAGTCGGAAGGCCTTCGATCTGCCTTCAATATCGCCAATCGGGTGGAAGGTCCCCCCCCCTGACGACGACGAATAGGCAAATAGGCGAAAGGACTTAGAAACTAACCAAACTAGAACACTCGTTATTATTATTCACGACACTACCATGTTATCAATTTCTCCCTTCAGCGCCGAATCGAACTCCTTCATTGCGGCGATGCTCAAGTTCCCCCCACTGTTATTCCTCTCTACATCATCCTTCAGGTTTGCCAATTCCTCGTTTGTTGCAAGTTGTTTGTTGACATTCAGGTTGTCAAGTTTCGTGAGAGTCCGAATTCCTCTCAGCACTTTCTCTCTGTAGCTTTTCAAATTCTCATTCTCCCTCAGATCTAAACTAACGAGCTTGACGAACCCAAACAAGTCACAAACATCAGCGATCTCGTTGCTAGAAAGATCGAGCGTCATTAAGCTCGCTTTCAAGCAACTCAAACCCGCCACGCAAGTCAGGCTTGAGTTATCAACATCTAGTGTTCTTAAGTTGACCAGCGGAGCAAGAACTGCTGCAACGTTGATCGAGCTCAAATCGACAAAAGACAGCTGCAGAACAAGGAGAGCTGCACCGCAAGCACTCAAGTCAATCGTGGTCAAGCTCGGGCAAGACGCCAACGAGATTCGATTGAGATTGGATTTGTTTGCGATGCAAACAGTTGTCAATTCATCATTCTCGCTGAGGTCGAGCGACAATACGTTGGCATTATTGCAACCCAATTTGGCCACAATTTCGTTCGTGGAGTCTCTCAACTCGACGCTGAGAGGTTTGTTGAATTTCTTGAAGTCAATTGAAGCAATTTTGGCAATAGGATAATTCTCGTCGAACGTTTCCGAGCTGAGTGTTGTGAATCCCTCCCCATTTTCGATTTTCAGCAAGACAGCATACTTTTCATCAAAACCCATACTATGCCACTCACTTGAAATCGGGTTATGATGCGCGACAAGGTCGCAGAAGCTTCTCATTCTTTCATAAACACTTGCTGTCGTCGACAGTTGATGATACTCCAGTAAATCTAAATATTTTTCTGCATCTACTATCTCTATTGAAGCCGCAGCCCCCATTTTACCGCTCTGGACTTACTCTGTCTGATTTAATCTTACGCTCCATTTCCATTCGCAGTTGACAATTATTTTATATTTTTCAGAATTCATCTTTCTAACAACATACTCACGCCCACCATGAAGTTTCAAGCAGCAGCCATCACCACCCTTGCGGCCTCCGCATCTGCCACAACATTTTCTGTGTGCGCAGGATCTACCGACAACTTGGGAGTCTCTTCGGTTAATTTCTCAGAAGATCCACTAGTTCCGGGCACAACCCTCACCATCACTGTTGAGGGCACGCCTACCGTTGACATTACTTCGGGAGCCACCGTCGACTTCGTTGTGAAGCTCGGAGCGTTCCCTGTCTTCTCTGCCTCGAAGGATGCCTGTGCTGACCTTGGTCTTACCTGCCCCCTTCCAGCAGGAGTCCCTGTTGAGGCTACCATCGAGGTTGATGTCTCACCGACAGCGCCTTCCATCGCCGGTGTCACCGCTGAAGTCTCAATCACCAACGGGGACGGGAGCTCTGTCAGCTGCATTGATGTCCCCATTTCAGTTGGAACTCCCCTACTTGGCATGGACAATGTTGAGATCACCGAGGAGCTTTCCGGAGCCTTCTTCGCTGAGTTCAAGAGGAAGTTCGAGAGGGTATACGAGAGTGTTGAGGAGGAGGCTGAGCGTTTCGGCCACTTCAAGACCTCACTGAAGCGTGTCCAGGAGAGGAACAAGGGGTTAGAGGAGCCCACATTTGGCATCACGAAGTTTTCGGATTTGAGCAAGGAAGAGTTTGCCTCCAAGTGGCTGAACTACAAGGTGAGTGAGTGACTGAGTGAGTGAGTGAGTGGAAGAAAGAACAAGCTGGCCATCTCTCACACAGCATAAACCACATTACACAACACACACAGTCCCAGCAAGCCCACGACGACGTGAGCCGGACCAACACCCCGACCGTTGCCACGTCTAGGCAGCTCCGCGGTGCCGCCACCCCCTCTTCGTGGGACTGGCGCGACCACAAAGGCGTCACCGCCGTCAAGGACCAGGGACAGTGCGGCTCGTGCTGGGCGTTCAGCACCGCCGAGGCTATCGAGTCTGCCTACATGATCGCCGGTAACTCCCCCACTGAGCTCTCCATCGCTCAGATCGTTCAGTGCGACAGCTCTGGAGACGACCAAGGCTGCAACGGAGGCGACACCATCACCGCGTACGACTACGTCAAGGCTGCCGGAGGACTCTCCTCCGAGGCCGACTACCCCTACGCCGGAGCAATTTCCAAGGGAGTAACTGGAAAGTGCGATGCTTCCGCTGAGAAGAAGGTCGTCTCCGGCACCAACGTTAAATCTTGGTCTTACGCCACACCCGCGTGCACCAGCAGAAAGTGCGACAACCAGGATGAGGCCAAGTTGGCCGATACCTTGTCGTCAGTTGCGCCCCCCAGCATCTGCGTCAACGCCGAGCCTTGGCAGGATTACACCAAGGGCGTGATGAAGGCGAGCAGTTGCGACGGAGGTTATTACGAGCTCGATCACTGCGTTCAGCTGATTGGGTATGATTCTATTGACGGCAAGGATGGGTACTGGACGGTTAGGAACTCGTGGGCGACCGACTGGGGAGTTGACGGTATGATTCACCTGGAGTACGGATCGAATACTTGCGGTTTGGCGGATGAGGCGACAGTGTTGGTGCTGGGATAAATTAGAACTAAAAATCTTTTTCTATCATCTTAATCTTGGTGTATAGCATTCTGCAGGATGAAGTGGTGGTGGGCAATTGATCCGCCACCCAACCGTTGAAATAATCTACTTCCGTCTTCCTCCTCATCTCCACGTCAATCAACATGCTACTCTTGTTTTCTCGCGTATCATCTATTACCTCGAGCACGAAGTTCGCCAGTCTGGTGGTAGGATCTTCCCCAAGATCCACGCCCTCCTGCGCTGCGCAGGTCGCAATTTCGTCTGCGCCGGCGCCGAGCGAAGCGAGGCGCATTGGGTGGGTTAGTTTAGTAGTATATAATTTGTAGCCGTCTGCATTGAAGTGAAGCGACAAAAACTCAAAAAAGGGCGAATCACTGGATCAACCGTAACTCCATCGTATGGAGGTTTTAGACGCCCAGATTTGAACACAGCGGCGAGTTCGGCCAGGCGCATCTTTTTGCGCAAAGCAAAAGCGATTTTTCAGGGACGGTCCAGATCAGGTGCATGGAACCGCCAATGTGAGAACTCAAAAAAAGCAAAAAAAAAAGCGAGCCACTTCGAGAGATCCATCGCTCGTATGCTCATCTTTCTCAGCTCGCTAGCCAGCAACACCACACTAGTTGTGACTAGCTCGCTTCGCTTCACTTCGCTTCGCTCGTATGCTCGTCTTCCTCAAAACTCGCTCGCTTCGCTCACTCACCTACAACCGCTGCAAACGTTTCTCTCGCGCCAGGGGCTTCTAAAACATCTCCGTTCTTGACTTTATGAATCGCGGAAAGCGGATTGATTACGCAATTCGCCGCCAGCTTTTCATACAGCAGCGGTTTTATTGAAGAGGAGTGTAAGAGTGTTGTTTTCCCCAAGTTGTTCGATTTGTCCAAAATGTCTTTGAGAGAGGAGAGGGGACTGTTTTCGGTAGTCTTATTCTTATAATCTTTATTGGCATTGGCAGTGACGTCAGGCTCAGGCTGTTCGAACCAATTTTGACCTACACCAAGATGATTGACGTTGGATCCATTGCGCACAGCACCATTCGTCGTGGACCCAAACACAACCTTGCTGCTGTCGAGAGAATCGATTTTGGCTAATTGCTCCTTCAAACCCAGCGAGCCGTTGCAGAGCAGAACTATGGTTGGCTGGGGGCAGGAGGAAGAGAAAGGGAGCAACGATTGCACTGCAGACACCGCGTCGTAGCACTTCGTAGCAACGAGAAGGATTTCATTGTTGACATTTGTATAATCCTTGGCATTGATTTCGGGAATCAGGATGGGCGAGGACAGCGGGTCGTTGAGGGTTATTTGGAATTTGTTATCGCCGAAGCGGGAGGAGGGTGTTCGTCTCGACAGTAAACGCACATTTTTTGGTGCGACAGATAAGAGGCTCGAGACAAAGAGAAGCCCGATCGAGCCTGCACCCAGAACGGTGATCTGGAGTTGGTGTGCCATGATTGGTTGTTTGGGTTTGCTGCTGATCAGTGCTTGCATGTAGACTTAATCCTGGATCAAGGAGATTTGACCTCGACGAACTAATGTTAACGTGTAAGCTTCATTGGAGGAAAGTTCTGATGGTCTGATACATGTGATACATGTAATCGGAGTTTTGAGATTTTTGCAAGACCTCCATCTAGGAAGTCTTGTCGAAGATGTTTGACCAGTTATAAGTTACATCGATGAATTTCTCAAAAGAATCCGAAAGCGCTGCTCTCCTCTCTGGGGCGTCCATGCAGAGTATTGAGCTGTCCCCTTCCGAACCCAAACCCACACCCGAACCCGAACATGAGCAAGAGCAAGAGCAAGAGGGACTCCTGACCATCAGCCAAGTCAAGTCTCTCCTCCTTTCAATAAAAAAATCCCTCAAGCACATTGGCGGCCGCAACGCTGTTGCGGAAGCCCTCATTCAATCCTCCACAGAAACATCAACATCTTCTCGAATCACAACGTGTCGGCTGACCCTCCTCTCATTTCAGAAAGATTCAGTCACCAAGTGGTGCAACTCCAGCAACAACCCTTCCCAACTGACCGTTGAGCAGGTTCAATCCGACCTCTCCTCGCTCACCCAGCGCAAGGTCATGCTGACGAAAAACGCTGTGTCCTCGGAACTAACCTCTCTCCTTCACAGCATTGACAGCTTGGTCCGCGAAAACTTCATTCTTGGCCTGCAAGATGCTGCCAACTCCAACTCCAACTCCAACTCCAACTCCACCTTTATCACAACCTCCCCAATGACCAAGCAACAGGTGGTCGACTTCCTCGAGACCTGCGTAGCCATGGTGAAGTGCGACACGTTCATCGAGCAGCTCAAATCCCATTTCGCGACCTACGGAAAGGTTGGCGATCTGCTCGTCGACTTGCAAGGGCAATGCCTCGAGTGGTGCGGGCACGAAAAGATGTCGGGACTGGAGAGTTTGAACGGCGTGCACAAGACGTTCGGAGAGGACCAGGACATTCAGAATAAACTTCGGCAGTTTGCGGAGGCCATGACCACGGTGGTAAAAATTAGCTCCCAAGGGAGTATTCAGGGGATAAGCGAGAACGAGGACGGCGTGACGAAGGTGATCAGCGTCACATACAAGGAGGTCGGGGATGGCGACGAGGGCGAGGGTGAGGGTGGGGGAGCGCCCGAGATGATGGGCATGTCGCAGATAAAGGAAGAGGAGCAGAGGAAGCAATTGGAAATGGCGAGGAAGGCGGCCGGGCTGCAGCAACAACTGCTGGGGATGCTGCTTGGGATGGAGGAAGTTGAGAGGGAAGTACTGTTAAACGATGCTAAAAAGTGCCACAACGAATTTGTTGAGAAGGCGCTGGCGATCGAAACGGGGCCGGAGAGAGTTGTTTTCATGCAAACTCTAAGTGCGGAGCTGCAGCAAAAACTAATTATGCACAAGATGTGGGAGAGCATGCTCGAGAAGAATGGAGGAGTACCGCCGGTGGTTCACGAGCTGTAACAACCAATAAAGAGTAGAAAAATGAGGACGAGTTTTGGGGAAACATTCTAATTTGTGCATAGTGAAGGTGGTGTATTTACATCTTCTCGCGTAGTAGGTCAGAATAACGTCTGCTCCCACCCACCTGAAGCACATCAAGGTCACCAAGACCGTGCTCCTCTCTTCCAACCACTCCTTCTCGACAGCTGCCTTGGTCATTACGCAAAGGAAAAACACAACCCAGAGGCAAGGGAGAGGAAAACCCCAAGTATTTTCAGTGGGCTTAGAGGTTCTACCCCCGTGAGCACGTTTACCACAAAAGCCACCGCAGGGTACGCACCAGCAACAGCGGCAACAGAACTCGCCGGACCATCGGTCAAGGCAGCATTATAAAACGACCCAGCAACTCCTGTAGCCAATCCAGCCCCTGCTGCCCTCACCAAACCCTTCACAGGCATCGACGAAAATCGCGCAATGTTTCTGTTTTTGTAAAGCTGAAAGAAAGTGAATAGGAGGGAGGTCACGGTGCACACGAATTGAGATTCAACCGGATGGAGTGTCCCAGTCGTTTGGGCGCTTTTGGCCAGAAGAACCCAGGCAGCATAAAGGAAGGAAGAGACCACGCTGAACAACAACCAGATTTCCATGCGGATTAATTGACGCGTTCACTTAAAAACATTCACGGTGTTTGTCACGATTGTGAAATCATATTAAATTTTTAAATTCATTCCACACAGAAATAGAACGATGCTAGATCTCCCAGACCTGGCCGCCTACCAAGAGTTCATTTCGTCCTCGACAACCACAAACAATTCACATGCACTAGTAATGCACACAGCGACTTGGTGTGGGCCTTGCAAGGCAGCCAAACCAGCCTACGAGCACCTGAGCCAAACGTGGGCGGCGGAGGCCGGCGGTCTGGCTGCCCTTCCTATTGTGTGCGCCACGGCGTTTGAAGACAAAGTTGATGCTGCCGAGTGCGGTATTTCCGCTTACCCCACCTTTGTTTTGTGGGACGTTTCCAAAAAACAGAAGATTGGCGAGGTGAAAGGTGGCGACCTTCACTCGCTTCAGAAGCTGGTTGAGGGCCACTTAACCCGTCCAGCCCTTGCTGGCGAGACGATGGGCGGAAGCAAGCTCTCCAAGGATGAGGCTCGAGCGAAAATGCTCGAGCGCCTCGGAGGTCCGACCCCCACCTCCCCCTCCCCAATGGAAATTGACAACCCCGCTCCTCCCAACCCCCCCGCATCATCCTCCCCCTCCACCACGACCACAACCACGACCACGATGGAAGACGACGACGACGACCCTGTCTTTGCCACTCCCAACAACGAGCCAGTTTGGGACGAATCGGTTTTGGAAACCCTCACCCAGGGCATGGGCTTCTCCGACTTGCGCGCCAAGAAGGGACTCATGAATGGAAACTACACCACCGAGGGTGCGATTGATTGGCTCATGAACCACCAGGACGATGCTGACATCGACGCTCCCATTGACTTCTCGGCCAAGCCGGCCGCCGTCGCACAGTCCTACAAGTGCAACGAATGCGGGAAGCTCTTCAGCAGCATGGCGAGTCTTGAGCTTCACGCGAACAAGACCGGCCACTCCGACTTTTCCGAATCCACCGAGGCCATCAAGCCCCTCACGGAGGAGGAGAAGGCGGCAAAGATGGTTGAGATTACTGCCTTGTTGAAGAAGAAGAAGGGGGAGGTGAGTGAGTGGAGCGCGGGGGGGGTTGTGGAAGACGAGAACATGAGCCTACTACTACCAAACTAACGTTATTCCATATTACATTCGTTTTTCTCACTAAAATGCGCACAATCTCGCATATTTTGCTCGGCGCAGCGGGAAGAGCAGGAGAAGAAAGATTCGGTCGAGAGTGAGAAACTGCGGAGGAAGATGGGCCAGGAATCGTCCAAAACCCGCGACGAGATGGTCTTGATTGAGAGGAAGCGCGTTGCCGCTGCCAAAAAACGCGAGAAGGACTCTGAGAAGAGGGAGCGGGAGCGCATCAGGCAGCAGGTGAGCGAGCGAAGCGAGCGAGCTTTGTGGAAAACGAGCATTCTCGCGATGAAGAGTTCAAAATTACTACGGACGGCTACATCCAATTACTAAACTAACCCTACCAATTTGTTTGGCTTGTTTGGCTCGCTCATTTCGCTCGCGCTTCGGCGCAGATTGAGGCTGACAAGGCCGAAAGGAGGGCCAACGGGGGGAAACTGAAGGTGGGCTAGCGAAGCGAGCGAGCCTTTTGGAAGACGAGAATACTCGCGATGGAGTGCACAAAATGGCGACAGTCATTATGGCTACATCCACTAATAAGCTAACCCACCCTGCTCGTCCTTCATTATAAATGCGCATCGCTTTTCGCTCGGCGCAGAGTGCTTTGGGAGCCGACGGCTACAACCCGAGCGCGATTCAGTACGGGGTGGGGATGGGAGGTGACGAGAAGGAGGAGGAGGGAGAGAATGCAACGAAAAAACCAAAAATTGACGACCGAAACGCTCAGACCAAGGTGGACGACTATATCAATAAAGTTAGCCAGTACAGGGCGGGAGGAGACGGGATGAAGTGCATGAAGGTGCTGCTGGCGTACGTGGGGAATGTCGTCGATAAGCCAGAGGAGGTGAGCGAGCGAGCCTTGATGAAGACGAGAATACTCGCCTACAAACAGCTATTTATCCACTACTGAACTAACATTATTCCACTCAATTCGTTTGGCTCGCTCGTTTCGCTCGTCTTTCATTAAAAATGCGCCTCGCTTCGCTCGGCGCAGGTGAAATTCAGGACCATCAATGTTGAGAATAAGGCGTATAAGGGCAAGGTCAAACCGTTCATCGGCGCAAAACAATTGTTATTGGTGTGCGGATTCGCTCAATCTGAGGCGGGGCTGGTGTTGGAAGAGGGGGCCGATGCATCCCTCCTTGCCTACACCAAAGGGAAGTTGGAAGCGGCGTTGGTGGCTGGTTGAGAATAAATTTTCTAGAAATAAGATTGACCCACAAATGTAACCACTTCAGTTAGTAACCCTTAAAGTACGAGACCCTGTTGTGCTCCTTTATCCGCCGCCGATCGGCATTCAACACGGCAGTTTCCATCCGCGATGCCCTGCTCGTTCGACTTTCGGTTAACGTTGACAGAAAGTCGTCCTTGGCGTAATCTGGCCGAATCAACTCGGCTTTCATTGTGAGACACCCGTTGACCGCCTCGCTGCCAGTGCCCCTCAAATGCTTTCTTTCTTTCAATCGTAGCTCGTCCATAAGGCCCGGGAAGTTCTCCGCCTCCAAGCAATTCTGCAACACCTGCCCATGGCTCTTGTTGATAAAGTCAGTGGAGAACATCCACATTCTATCCCTGTTCCGCGTGATGAACTCCTTTGCCATGCAAGCCTGCTTAACCTTGTCCGTAGCAAGCGTCTGGTCAAATTGCATGGTTTCAGGCTCCGCTTCTATGTAATTTACATAATTTTTGGGGAAGTATTGCTTGAACTGCTGTGAGCTTTTAAACCGGCGGCGCTCAGTATTGAGGTTGTCATCGGTAAGGCAAGGTTCCACAGAGCGAACGGCTTTGAATAGCCCCATCTCCTCCAGTCGTGGTCGAGCTGTTAGTGCATGATCGGTTGGGGTGAAGGGACGAGAATATTCCTCCATCTCATTTGTGTCATCGGTCTGAATTCTACTTGCTGCAACTTGGGCAAGTCGCTCGTTTATTCGTTCTGCCATTGACTTGGTTGTTCCTGTGGCTGCTCGTTGACGATTTACGAGGGGTTTGTCTGAATAGTTGGAATAGTTTGTTTTGGGTCGTGATTGTGATGGTAAGAATTTGGGATGAGAGTTGGGTACGTTGGGGGTGTTTGAGGAACGCCCTGTCATGCCCCCCCCAACCCGAGGGGTGCGGGAACGGGCTGTCATTTACAGCTGTTAAAAAGGATGTTAAATTATTGCACCCGAGGGGTGCGGGAACGGGCTGTCATTTACAGCTGTTAAAAAGGATGTTAAATTATTGCAACTCTAAAAATTGTAAAATTCCATTTTTTTCTCACTTCCGTGAATAAGAAAATCAATTTCCTTTTGCTTACGACTCGAGGAAGAATTCGAGCTGACAATCACCCCCACATGTGCAAATGATGGAAAACCTAAATCTTTATTATAGAAAGCTAGCATTTTTCTCCTCTTCTCACACAATCATGTTCAAAATTCTACCAGGCACATAAATGACCTTCTTCATGTTCTTCCCTTCCACGAACTTCATGACCCCCTCATCAAGATCAACCAATTTCATCACCTCCTCCTCACTAGCGTCCTTAAGAACCTCAACCTCCCCCCTCTTCTTCCCGTTCACCTGCACTCCAATTTTCACCTTTTTGTCTATGCACAACAGTTCGTCCCACTCCACCCAGCTCTCGTAGGCCAAGCTCTCCTTATTGCCCAAAATGGACCAGCACTCTTCTCCCAAATGCGGCGCAAACGGGCTCACAAGGAGTGCAAGTTTGCTCGCAGTGTCGCTCGAGCATCCTCCTTTTAGTCCTGTTAGGTGGTTCGTCAGCACCATCAAAGCGGAAATTGCAGTGTTGAACTGCATCAGCTCAATGTCCTCGGTCACCTTCTTCATTGTTTTGTGAAGTATTTTCTGCGTTTCTTCGGACTGCGCCGAGCGAAGCGAGATTGTGCGCATTTTTAATGTGAATTGAGTGGAATAGTGTTAGTTTAGTAGTGGATGTAGCCATTATGTCTGTAGCCATTTCGCGGGATTCATCGCGAGTATTATCGTCTTTATCAAGGCTCGCTCGCTTCGCTCGCTCACCTCTTTCACGTTGTTGTTGGGGCCCGTGTTGACACAAAGTTCAAAGACCTTGTTCCTGAACCTCACAACACCAGCAACTTGCTCAGTCTGCCAAGGCTTGACAGCGTTGAACGGCCCCATGAACATCTCATACAGCCTAAGCGCGTCAGCTCCACTTTCCTTCACAACCACATCGGGATTCACCACATTTCCCCTGCTCTTGGACATCTTCTCCCCATCCGCCCCCAAAATCATTCCTGCACCGAGAGAAGCGAGGTGCATTTTTAATGGAACAGGGGGGAGGCGAGTGAGCCAAAGAATTGAAAATAACGTTAGTTTCGTAGTGGCTCGTATATATTTCTCGTCTTCCTCAAGGCTCGCTCGCTTCGCTCGCTCACCTTGGTGAACCAGTTTCTTAAACGGTTCCTTGGTGCTAACTAGCCCCAAGTCGAACAGAACGCGGTGCCAGAATCGCGCATACAGTAAATGCAGCACCGCGTGCTCAGCCCCGCCAATGTACAGATCCACGGGCATCCAAGCTTTCTCCGCCTCGCTCCCCCACGCCTTGGCGTCATTCTTGCTGTCCGTGAATCTCAAGTAGTACCAGCAGCTCCCAGCCCACTGCGGCATTGTGTTTGTCTCTCTTGCAAACCACTTCCCATCCCTCTTGAAATACCTGCGGGAATGTTAGTTTAACCATTTCATTTCATTTCATTTCGTTTCATTTCGCTCGCTTCTTCGCTCGCTCACTCACCTCCACTCGTTTGCCCTGGCAAGACAGCCAGCCGGATCGTCCCCGGGCTCGAAGTTCTCCATCTCAGGGAGAGTGAGCGGGAGCTCGTTCTCGTCAACGGGGATTGGGGAATCGTAATCGATGAAATGCTGCGCCGAGCGAGCCAAAAATGTGTTGTTGTTAAGGAGTGGCTCGATTTCTGAAAAAAAAAGAGGATTGAGAACTCACCTTCGATCCCGACTCCCCGCGAGGGTCGTTACTGGCGTCTTCGCCGTCGCCGTCGCCGCCCTCAAACACGACGGGAAAGTAGATGGGGATCGGCTCGCCCCAGTATCTTTGCCGGGAGAACACCCAGTCGCGTAGCTTGTAGGTGACTTTTGGGCCGCCTTGCTGCTGGTCGGATAGTTGCTGGGTGATTTTGCGGCCCGCCTCGCTCGTGGACAGGCCCCAGAACTCTTTCGGGTTCTTGCTGTTGGAAGCGAGCTGCCCGTCTTTGCCCGTGAAGCACGGGTCTTCGCCTTGGTCCTCACCCGCGCCCGCACCCTCCACAACAACCTCAATGTCCAAACCATTCTTAGTCGCAAAACTGAAATCCCGCGTGTCGTGGCCGGGAACAGCCATGACCGCTCCTGTGCCGTAGCCGCCGAGCACGTAGTCACCGATCCACACTTGAACTTTCTCGCCAGTGAGCGGGTGGACGGCGAATCCTCCGGTGTTGACGCCGGAGCCGGTTTGCTTGCTCGCCCGATCGAGATCGGAGCGACTCCGAGTTTGGAGCACGTAGGAATCGACCTCCGCCTTTTGAGAGGGGCTAGTCACGAGCGACACCAGAGGGTTCTCCGGCGCGAGGGTCAAGTAAGTCACTCCGAAGATCGTGTCGGGGCGGGTCGTGAACACGGAGATTATGTCATTGTTATTGTTGCTGTCGGCAATTGGGAAGTCAATTGTTGTTCCGACGCTTCGACCAATCCACTCTTTTTGGCTCACCCGCGTGCCCCTAGGCCAGTCCAAGGTGTCTTGGCCATTCAAACCCTCTCCAAGCTCCTCTGCGTAGTCCGTAATTTTCAGCACCCACTGCCTCAATGGCTGTCTGATCACCGGGTGCGATCCGCGCTCAGAGAGCCCGTTGATCGTCTCCTCGTTGGACAAAACCGTCCCCAAAAAAGGACACCAGTTCACCGGGACAGTTGATTGAACGGCGAGGTTCTTCTTGTATAGCTGGAGGGTTGGTTTGGGTTTGGTTTGTATTAGTGAAATTTAGTTGCTTTAATATATTGTATATATATATTTTGTCTAAACGACGCTCAGCACAGGTAATGAGCCTGGCCTAATTTCTATCCAATGAACGTCCAACGGACATACGGTCATAGAGATTCCCATTTAGGAAGTCATCATTGCGTGTTTTTACTTCTGCTCTTCCTATTGAAGTTAATTTTGCTCACTCACCTGCAGAAAAATCCACTGAGTCCACTTGACATAACCAACATCCGTCGTGGCAACCTCCCTCTCCCAATCGTAACTGAACCCTAAGCTCTTCAACTGACGCTTGAACGTTTCAATGTTCTTCTTGGTCGTTTCAGCGGGGTGGGTGCCAGTTTCGATGGCATACTGCTCCGCGGGAAGCCCGAAAGAATCGAAGCCCATTGGGTGCAGGACGGCGTGACCAGTGTTGCGGTAGTACCGCGACATGACGTCAGAGGCAGTGTAACCAAGGGGGTGGCCGACATGGAGGCCAGAGCCCGAGGGGTAGGGGAACATGTCCAACACATATTTCTTTTTTTGTTGTGGTTGTGAGTTTGGGGTGGAAGCGAGGTCCGGGGTCAAAAAGGTATTGTGGGTGGACCAGTGATTCTGCCACTTCTTTTCAATAGCTTGAAAAGGGTAGGCGGAGGAGGGCGTGGAAGAGGAGGAGAAGAGAGAGGAGGAGAAGAGAGAGGAGGAGGAAATATTTGAAGATCGGAATCGAGTGGATCGAAGTCTACGCAACGGTGTACTGGTGAGGGAGGTTACAGATGGGACGAGGAGAGCTAACGATAGTAGCGTCATTAGCATGGACGAAATTTTCGCAAATTGCGCAAATTAATTCTGGAGTCTCCAAGAAGAACTCATCTGCTGTGCAAAACAATGACATCTTCAAACGAGCACAACAAGTTGATCAAGAAGCGCGATTGGCCCTCTGTACTAGGAGCCATGACTCACCCAGATCGGGACGTAGATTTGCTAGTGAGAAAGTACAAGGAGAGAGAGGAGCATGGACGACTGCCAGTTCATTGGATGGCAGCGAAAGCTCAGACACACACACATGCTCTTGCCACTGTGGGCGTGCAGTCGATTGAATTGAATTACGAGGCCCTCACCACACGAGACAATAAAGGCGAAACTCCCATCGACATTGCCCGTAGGAGTGGAGCCTGTGCTGAGATCATCGGCTTGCTCTCCCTCACTCCCGAGGAAGCTCGTTCGTTGGGTAGTATGGAGATGCTCTGCTTGTACGCACCAGTGGGTTATTGGAATGATGAGATGGCTAAGTGGATCAAATCACGATCGTATGCAGACTGTCACAAGTTCATCGATCAGCACGATGACGAGTTGGTGCGTGAAGTGCTCAAATACTGGAATTCTTTCCTTCTTCGAGAGGTCGCTTGCAATAGCCAGATATACAGCGAGTCCCTCGTGTTTCTTGCTCTTCGAATGATCCATCGGAACCCACTTTCCCTTAAGGCTACCGTCGATAACTGGCCTCAGGGAGCCACGCTCCCTGATTTTGCTCAAAACAGAAATGCGTGCAAAGAGATGGTCAAGGTCCTCCGCCTCACCCCCACCAACATCTCTTCCATGCCCTACCCCACCCTCCTCCGACAACACCTCCCCAAACAGTTCGTCGACTCGTCAATCTTCGGCACCTACAACACCGCTTGCACGTTCATCAAGCACATGAAGTACGACAAGGCTGAGCTGGTCGAGGTGGAG
>Ga0302116_1001011_pt1 | contig 17099 bp, 23 predicted proteins | sample AG5_SCM_MG_FD_203124 | JGI IMG/M metagenome (GOLD analysis project Ga0302116, IMG submission 203124) | Marine microbial communities from Western Arctic Ocean, Canada - AG5_SCM | ecosystem: Environmental > Aquatic > Marine > Oceanic | place: Canada: Western Arctic Ocean | collected 2017-10-01 | reverse complement strand
AATGGGGGGGGTTGGGGGGGCGGAAATTCAAATTCCGGTGGTAGTGGTAGTGGTAGTGGTAGTGGTAGTGGTAGTGGCAGTGGCAGTGGCAGTGGCAGTGGAAGTGGAAGTGGAAGGGACGGAAAGAACAGGGATGGTAGGGGCGGCAGCGGTGGAGGAAGTAGAGGGGGAGGGGGGGGAGGGGGCGGTGGAGGCGGAGGAGGCGGAGGGAGGAAAGAAGGCGGCAAAGGACAAAATCAAACCGTCTCCGCAAAAAAACAAGGTGACGGGAGCGTGAGTCTGAAAAGAGGCGGGAGGGGCGGAGGAGGAGGAGGAGGAGGAGGGGGGGGAGGACAAAGGAAAAAGGGATCCACGCCACCACCTCCAAGCTAAGGAAAGGGTGGGCTGTCTTTAAAACAATAACACGGCCTTTATCGACAATCTAAAAGCTAAATTAATATATCGCTCAGTACAACCCCTTCTCCTTCTGGGTCGCCAAATTCGCCTTCTGCTGCTTTGCAAACTCGCAACTGGACAATCTTCCCAAAACTTCTTCCAGCACTCCGCCCCCAATTTTCTTCACCAAATTCACAATCAACCGCAAGTCCTTCTCGGCCCCGTCCCAATTGAACATTTCTATTCGACACTCGCTCCTCCTCAGCAACGCGGCGACGTTGCTGCTGTTGCCGCATCTCAAAGCCATGCTGCAGTGAGCCTCCGCAATGTTGAAATGGCGCTTTCTCAAAATGTGGCTCGCCGCGCAGCCTAAATGTGACGCAACCCTCACGTCGTTGATCTTCTCTGGCAACACCGTGTTCATCATCTTCTCAGCTGCGTGAATCAGCGTTGCGGACCTCGCGTACATGTCCGCAGCAGATTCGAAGAACTGTGTGTGTGTGTGTGTGTGTGTGTGTGTGTGTGTGTGTGTGGGTGTGTGTGTGTGTGTTTGTGTGTGTGTATGTACATTAGAAGTAGAGGGGTAAAATAGGGAGTGCCATCGTCATTGAAGTGTTGTGTTTAAAAAAACACTTTTGAACCTGTTTCGTTGCACTCACTCACCTGCTCACGAAACACAACGTTCGCATTCTTGTGAAGAAATATGCTCTCGCCCAACAAATCCTTCGCGCTCTTCCCCGCACCCATCGCAATGTCGATCTCACTCAAATCACACTCCTCGTCAAGCCCCCCCAACTCTTTACTCCTCCGCTTCGCCTCTAAGTCGTTCTCAGTTAGTAGTTTCATGTTCTTGGCGTCCTCGTCCAACTCGTCTAGCTCTGTTGCCTTGACTAGGTGAAGGTCGGCCAGTAGTGGCACCCCCATTTGCCGGAAGGCCTCGCCCCTGGCGATCCACCCGTTCACGTTTGCGCCGTCGACCAGCAGCACATACTTCAACGAGTCTACTGCTGCCGAGAGGTTATTCGTGGAGAGGTGGGCCCTGCCGAGGTTGAGGTTGAAGTCTCGGCGAAGGGTTGTTATTAGGGACTTGGGGTTGTTGGCAGTTGTTCGAAGGGGATCGGGTTTTATTAGCTGTTGTTGTTTCTTTATGTAAGCAGCATCTGGGCCACAACACAAGTCGCGAGAGTTTTTGTTGTTGCTTTTTTTTTTGTTTGGGCTTGGGTTGTCGGGTTTGTTGGGGTCGTTGTTTGGTTCATCTTCTTCTAAATTTTCTTGTTCCTCTTCGGTGAGCCTCTCGAAGAGATCAACGAGCTCCATGCCAGCTTGGAATTGCTCGAGGGCGGAGGTGAAGTCGCCAGACTTGGCCAGGAGCTTTCCCTTTGTACGACAGTCATAAGCTGCTTGAAGAGAAGTGGCTCGGTTCTTTGAAGACTGGGCTTTCGTCAGGGGTAGGGTTTTGGGTGGGGGGTTGGATGAAATGCTTTCTTTTTTTAACCTTCCCACGATTTTTGCGCCGCTTCCGCAACTCATCAACGGCCGCCTTTGAATTCCACGACTCAGTATCGTCCAAATTCTTGCTCACAAAGTCGGCCTCAATGGATGTCTGCTCAAACTCCAATTTATCAAAGTTCCGAATGCGGTCCTCTTGCTTCACCCGAACTTCAACAAGTTGCTCCTCTTCGGTTACATCGAACTTGTCCCATTTTGTGTAGTTTTCGTTCATTGAAGTTGTAACTTGTAGTTGCAAAAACAAGTGCAGGCAAAGGAAAAAAGGTGTGAAAAATTCCAAAATCACAACAAAATCGACCCAAAAAAAAAACCATTTGGCTCCACACGAATCCCCATACCCCATTAGCCCGCCCCCAAACAAAATGCTCCGATTCGCTCGAAATGCTCGAAACTCAACAACATCAAGGCTCTTCTCAACTTCCTTGGAGGGGAGGAAGGTAATGGTTGCCAACCGAGGAGAGATTGCTTGTAGGGTGTTCCGCACAGCCAAGGAGATGGGAATGAAAACTGTCTCTGTGCATTCTGAGGTCGATGGCATGGCACAACATGTGAAGCAGTCTGACGAGAGTGTCTGCATTGGCCCTGCTGCGTCTATCAAGTCCTACCTGGTCATCGACAATATCCTCAAAGCCATGAAGGAGACTGGAACGGAGTTTGTCCATCCTGGGTACGGGTTTTTGAGTGAAAATTCCGTCTTCTGCGAGGCCTGCGAGGCCGCCGGCATAAAGTTTGTGGGTCCTAACGTTCGCGCCATTGAGGCAATGGGCGACAAGATCATGTCCAAGCAGATTGCCATCGAGGCTGGGATCAACACTATTCCCGGCGACCAGCGCACGATCAAGGATGCCGAGGAGGCTGTCCTTGTGTCCAACGAGGTTGGGTATCCAGTGATGGTCAAGGCGAGCGCCGGGGGAGGTGGAAAGGGTATGAGAATTGCCTGGGACGACGACGAGGCTAGGGACGCGTTTCGCCTCAGTACCGACGAGGCAATTGCAAGCTTCAACGACGACCGCATCTTCATAGAAAAATTCATTGAGCGTCCGCACCACATCGAAATCCAGCTTTTGGCCGATGGTCCAAAGTTTGACAACGTTGTGTGCTTTCCGGAGCGCGAGTGCAGTATCCAGCGCAGGAACCAGAAGGTCATCGAGGAGGTGAGCACCGCGAGCGAAGCGAGTTAGTCACAATTAGTGTATTGAGTTGCTGGCTCGCTTCGCTCACAGCTTGCTTGGCACAACTAGTGTTATGGGGTTGCTGGCTCGCTTCGCTCACAGTAGGCAGCAAACGCAAACATATTGTATTAAATAAAAAAGCACTAACCGTTCACCCCGTTCACTCACAGTCTCCGAGCACGCTGTTGACGGACGATACGAGGAGGGAGATGGCCAGGCAGGCCGCGCAACTGGCGAGGGCGGTGCAGTACGAGAGTGCTGGAACCGTTGAATTCTTGTGCGACGAAAAGCAGAATTTCTACTTTTTGGAGATGAACACTAGGTTGCAGGTTGAACATCCGATCACAGAAGCCGTCACAAACGTGGACCTAGTTAAGGTGAGCCCACATCCACATCCACATCCACATCCATATCTCCACTACCTACTGAACTAAACTAACATTACGGCACAGCACATGCTCGAGGTGGCCAACGGTCAACCTCTCCCGGCTGAACTCGTCGCGGCCACGAAGGCTCACCCGTGCGGGGTCGTTCCGTACAAGGGGCACGCCATCGAGGCACGCATCTACGCGGAGGACCCGTTTAGGGGATTTCTCCCCTCGACCGGGCCCCTCTTGGCGTACCGCGAGCCAACGACAGAGAACGTAGACGAGGAGGGAGGTGAGTGAGCGGAGCGGAGCGGAGCGGGGGGGGGGGCTTGAGGAAGACGAGCATACGAGCCACTACTGAACTAACATTACTTCGCTCGGCGCAGTTTCTGTCCGCGTGGACTCGGGAGTGGTCGAGGGCAGCGACATTAGCATGTATTACGATCCAATGATCTCCAAGCTCGTCACGTACGCTGAATCGAGGGACTTGGCAATTACAGGCATGCAAAAGGCCATCGACGAGTACATTATTAGAGGTGTCGGCCACAACGCGCCATTCATTGCGGACGTTTGCAGGAACGACTTTTTCAAGGTGAGCGAGCTCGAAATTGCTACAGACATAATGGCTACATCCACAACTGAACTAAACAGATAATTTTGTTTGTTTGCTCCGCTCGGCGCAGGCGGGAGATACCCCAACGAACTTTATCGACATGCACTATCCAGAAGGGTTCAGTGGGGTGAAGCTCAGCGAGGACGAGAATTACGCTCTTGCGGCGTCCATAGCCTGCGTTCAGAGCGCTAGAAGGAGCGAGTTAGAGTCGCCAGGGTTGGCGATGGCCGAGTCGACCGAGGTGAGCGAGCGAAACACTGCGAGCGAGCCTTGATTAAGACGATAAATATATGCGAGCCACTACGAAACTAACATTATTCTCAATTTTTTGGCTCGCTCGCCTCCCCCCTGCTCCATTAAAAATGCGCACAATCTCGCTTCGCTCGGCGCCGGCGCAGATTGATTACAACGATTTCTACGACGAGGACGAGGAGGAAGCTAGGGAGGAAGAAAGGGAGAAGTGCGTGGTCGTGATTGGAGGGAGCCACGGAATTCCCTTTTCCGTGGCTAGCAACATGTGGGGCGGAGACACAATCGTGCAGAGGCTGGAGAGCAAGCACGGACCCGCGGGAGAGGTCAAGGTGCTAGACGTTGGAGGTGTTGCGTACGACGTGACCCAACCCTTTGCTAGCGTGGAAATTGACGGAACAAGCAGGACCGTCCAATTGCATTTGGAGAGCAAGGAGAATACTTTGACGGTGCAAATGTCCGGATCCGTTGCCGAAGTTGTGATAATGAGCGAGAAAGAGCATGTGTTGTCCAAGCACATGCTTGAGCCTCCCATTGTCGACACGTCGTCCATGATCCTGAGTCCGATGCCGGGAAAGGTGAGTGAGCGAATTGGCGAGCGAGCCATATACCAAACTAAACCCAACAACCCCAGCTGATTTCGTACGCTGTTTCGGAGGGCGACTCAGTGGAGCTTGGACAGGAGCTCTGCGTGGTTGAAGCCATGAAAATGCAGAACATCTTGAGAAGCGAGAGGAAGGGGGTCGTGAAGAGCATAAATTACAAGGAGGGTGACAGTCTCAAGGTCGATGCGGTTTTGCTCGAGTTCGTCGAAGAGGAAGAATGAATTTTTAAAAACTTTTTTAAAGGAATGGAAAGCTGGAAAAATCTGTATCTGGTTTTTATATTACTGGTTGCCCCACACTCACTCACTCACTCGTCATCGTCCTCATCATCCTCCTCCTCCATCGCCGCTATCTCATCCTTAGCCAACTTCTCCGAAGCCGCAATTGTCTCCTTCGGCACCTGGACGAACTCCCAACCGTTGGCCTCAGTCAACCACCCCATCTCAAGCTCGAAGGGCTTGTCCTTGCCCTCCTCGTGAAGAGTGTGGATAATTTTTGCCACAGTCTTGACGCCCTCTGCGCAGGTGAGTTTTGTTAGGTCGAGCTGCGAATCGGTGGGTTAGTTTAGTGGATGTGGATGTGGGTGTGGGTGTGGATGTGGATGTGGGTGTGGGCGGGGCTCACCTTCTCGATCTCAGTCTTGGCTCCCTGCCGCCCCTTTCCGGCAGCACAGCCAAAGTATTTGAAGACGGTGCATGAAGCATCGATCTGATAGAGGCCCATATCTCCGGTATTCTGGTCTCTTGCGGCAATGAGAGAAACCACCCCCAACGGACGGTAGCTACCGTAAAGGGTGAATTGATGTATATACTGGCCCACACGGTCGGCGAGGACCGAAGGAGAGATAGGGCAACCGTAGGTGTCGTTATAGGACACAGCTTCATCGCGGGCACGATCAACTGTATATGTATGTATACGTGGGGTCGGAGGAGGGAGAGGAGGAGGATGGAAGGGGGGGGGATTGTTAGTGGTGTGGTGTGGTGTGGTGGTGTGTTGTTGTCGTGGAGTGGAGAAAACTCACCTATTTGCCGGCCATCGGAAACAAATCCTGTGACTCCCAAACCCATCCCCTTTCCAACCGTATGAACACGTCGACCAGAACCCTCAACAAGCATTTTACTTCCCTTAACCTTCTCCACCCCAATCACAATGCCATCACTGCAGTGCAGCCCAATAATGGTCCCAGAAGAGTCGACTGCTTTTTGCGCATACTCTACTTGGAATATGCGCCCGTCAGGGGAGAAAGTAGTGTTGGAGAGGTCATATCCCGAACCCGAAGATGCCATGGTTTGCTAAAGAAGTGTGGTCTGGAGAGGTTTGTGTTAGTGAACATAAAAGACCGGCAGAAGATGAAGGATTGTGGCCAAATTTTGACAAAAAAATTTCGAGGAGGCGGTCGTGATGCAATAGAACGCAGTGGGGCAGGGGAGGTGTGTTGCATACCTTTAGATTGCTGAACAACCAAAAAAAAAATATAATTTTGACTGCAGACTGCAGACCTATTTTTCCTTCTTACCACCCAACAACATCAACATTTATGTCGGTCATTCTCTGCTCGGCAGGGTACGATCATAAGATTAGATTTTGGGAAGCCCCTTCAGGGATTTGCAGCAGAACTCTTCGCTTCCCAGACTCTCAGGTGACCTGCCTTGAAATCACGCCCGACAAGCAGGTGAGCGAGCGAAGAGAGCGAGCCTTGCGAAATACTAGATCGATGAATCAATGAATTGGCTAACAAAATACGCCTCGCACCTTCTTCGCCCGCGCGCAGTTCATAGCCGCTGCCGGAAATCCATTGATTCGACTCTTCGAAATAAACTCCACAAACCACTCTCCTGTGCTTACATGTGAGGGGCATACTGCTTCGGTTACTGCCCTCGGTTTCCAGCGTGAGGGGCGGTGGATGTACTCAGGGTCGGAGGATGGCACTATAAAGATTTGGGATTTGCGGTCGTCTACCTTCCAGCGATCGTTCACCTGCAACTGTCCCGTAAACTCCGTCGTTCTACATCCCAACCAGAGCGAGCTGATATCTGGCGATCAGAACGGCAACGTTAGGGTGTGGGATTTGAGCACAAGCGTTTGCGTGAATGAGCTTGTTCCAGATGCCGACACCCCGATTCGAGCAGTTTCTGTGAGCGACGATGGCCAAATAGTGATAGCAGGTGAGTCATGGCGTTCAGCGCCATGCCGCGAGCGAGCGAAGCTGCGTCCATTACGACCCAAGCTTACTTAACGAGAGAGCTGTAACCCGCCAGCCGAGCGCAGCGGAAGGGTGGGGGTGGGGGGGGGTCCCCCCCAACACAAACAAGAAAAAAACGCGCACAATACTAAACTTAATCTCATTCCCATTCCCATTGCCTCGTTCGGCGCTCGCAGCAAACCACAAGGCCGAGGTATTCGTGTGGAACCCCGAGAGTAGCGTTTCGTTCAAGGAGGTGACGAGGTTTTTTGCCCACGAATCGGGTTACTTGATACGCGCGAAAATAAGCCCAGATTGCCAATCGCTAGTGACCACGGGCAGCGACGGGACAGCTAGAATATTCAACACCACTACGTGGAGGCTAGAGCAGACTCTGAGCCAGCACCAAAAATGGGTTTGGGATGCTGTGTTCAGCGCGGACAGTAATTACTTGGTGACGGCGAGCAGCGACCACTGCAGCCGGCTGTTTAATTTAAGAACTGGAGAGGTGGTGAGACAGTACACGGGGCACAGCTTGGCAGTCACGTGCGTGGCATTGAACGATACGACGTAAAGTTTGTTGTTGTTGTTGTTGTTTAAGAAAGTAGAAAATACCATTTCCAAAAATACTACTTTTCTACTTGACACAAATTGTAAAGCTTGTCGAAGAGAAAGGAGCCCCGCATTCGAAGCCCAGAGTGCTGCAGCTCGTTGGTGATGTATTTGTTGCATTGCTGCAGCTTGTGTTCGATTGTTTGCTCTGTGAGGTTGTAATCGACGTACATGTCGTCGATGTACACCGCTGCAGCCGCATTTGGGAAAGAGGAAGTTTCGCCACCGCTGTACAGGTCACCCCAATCACTCTTCTCGCTCAACAAGGTAGCAACGTCAACCATGAAATTCGAATTCAATTCGACGAAATCCTCGCTCATGTGTTTGAAGACTGTCTCGCCAAAAAAGTTCACTCGCTCCTTTGACGTGTCGATCTGGAAATCGGAGGGCATAGTTCGCATTGCCGCGAAATTGGAGGCACCCTTGCCTTTTTCCATGTAGATACTCTCGTGAAGCAAGAAGTAGATAGGGTTCGAGTCGAAGGGCTGGAGGCTTTCTAATTTTCTCAGAAAGTTGGTGGAAATTGTTCTTGAGTTTGGAAGGAAGGCGGACAAAACTAGCTCGTGAAGGGCCTCGTGTGCTCCGTCGCCGCCGCCAAGTGAGATGCCAACAGAAAGAAATCGCCTCGCGGTGAGCTTTCCCCCCGAGGGCAATTCCACTTTGTTCTCATTCAGATGTGTCACAATTGCTTTCACGTTGTTGATATCCCCTGGATATTTGCTATAGTACCAGTCGTTGCATTTTCGAACTCGTTGCCAGAGTTTCTCGTAGGTTGCGTCGATCGATGCGCAAGCTGGCGGAATTCCGCCAGTAAAAAGCGCTCGTTTTGGGTGTTCGTTTTTGGGTAGAGTTAAGAGGAGCGTTGCCAAACAAAAACCACCAAAAGATTGGCCTAGGACGACGTCCCAATTTTTAGCAGGGCCCAACAACTTCTTCTTGATCTGCTCGCTGTCAGCAACAATGGCGTCAGCTCGAAAGTTGGTGAGGTACGATGCCGCAGCCGTTGCATCGGTAAATTGCATTTCAAGCGTTTGGTAACTAACTGGCGACGAACGGCCAGTTCCTCGTTGATCCAAAAGCACAAGGCGGTCAATATCCTTGTTCACAATAGCGTCGCTCGCCCAGGAACCGGATCCGGTGTGGGAGATGGAAAGGGAAGATCCTGGGCGCGGCGAGGGGAAACCAGGCCCGCCTTGCAGGTAGAGGAGGCTCCTGCTGTTCTTCTTCGACATTAGTTCGGAATACGAAGCTGCCAGGTTTTTGGACGAAGAAAAGAATTTAAAAATTTGGGAAGACGACGTATCGGGTGGGAGCTTGTCCACAATCGTTGCGTGAACGTCGATCAATTGGTTGTTGCTGTTGCTGTTGCTGCTGTCGTTATTTAGAAGTGGAACCTTGAAGGTGTGCTCAGAAACTAGGCACCGAAGCGAACCTCCGCAATCTTGAACGTATGGCAGTTCACTGATGGAGTGAATCTCCTGAACAAATTCGGGCATTTCCTCTTTGTAGTGAGGCCAACCTGTCTTTGTCGCAAAACACTTAGTTTTGAAGGCTCGTGAGCAAAATTGTGTCGTATAAGGTGCGACTCCACCAAGGAAGAGAATCATCGAATTCGTGAGCATTAGAGGGAGGTCTCACCACCTACAGGTCTGTTGGTTGGAAATTTCTAAAAATCAGAGACCACAAATTTTTTCGACCTTTAACTATAAACTTCATGACCGCAGCAGTTGCCAATTCACGGCCCTTCGTTGCTGCGAAGGCCTCATCCACTATGAAGAACAAATCAATTGCAACATTCGTGCAGACCAAATCAAAGGGAAAGGGAAAGCCCAAAGCCTCTCCCCCCGCAATTCTATCCAACAATCGCCATGTACGTATAGTTGCAACTGTTCCCACAGAGCACCTTCTACTCCCAACCCCAACCTACTCCATTACCACGAAAGTCAGTGCTGTGACACGACTCATCCCCCTTCTCACCGAAATCCTGAACGTAGCTCTTCCCCCCTCGTCGTCGTACTGCAAAATGGCTACGTCAGTGAAGGGGGCTCTGGGCAAGAAATTGCTCACAGGTTCGGCGTCCGACTTCATTTTCCTTTCCACAAGGACGAAGAACGATTTTCTTGAAAATCAAGTTAAGAAATTCCTTTTCGTTACGATCATTGTCAACGATGTTCATATGGTACCTTGGCATGGCCTCCCCACACTCCATGAAAATGATCGTGTCTTTGTTGCGATCGACAACGGCGGAGCCAATTGTTCGTGGTTCCAACTTTTCAAGGCGAGCGTTGAGCTTGTTGGTGCTGACGCGGCGTTGAAACCGGTGTTGGAAGCGGTGGCAAGTTGTGGGGGGGGTGATAGCGTGGCAGTGTCAGTACATGCGGCAGCCAAGGCGGTGGTGGAGGTGAAAAAGGATGTTGTTGAGGTGCAGAAAAAGGAGAAGAAGAAGATTGAGGTTAAGAAAAAGGAGGAGAAGAAGAAGGAGGCTGTTGTTGTTGTCGAGGAGAAGAAGAAGAAGGTTGTTGTTGAGGAGAAGAAGAAGGAGTTTGTTGTTGTTGTCGAGGAGAAGAAGAAGGAAGTTGCTGTCGAGGAGTCTGACTCGGACTCATCATCAGACTCGGACTCTGGTTCCGACTCCTCATCCTCCTCCGATTCTGATTCCGATTCTGATTCCGATTCCGACGGCTCCACCTCTCCGAAGCTTGACATAACAAAATTAGCCACCCCCATCTCCACCCCCAAATCCATTCCCAAATCCACCCCCAAATCCGCCCCGTCTCTCGAAGAAACAATTGCCTCGGAGAAAGCTAAGAGAACCCCTTCTAAATCTAGTACGAACTGGGCAGTCGCCCCAACCTCCGAGCCCGAGCAGCCGGCTGTGCCGCTGTCATTCTCAAAATCAAAAAAGGCTTACACATCAACAACTTCTTCCACATCCACACCCAAGCCCACATCCACATCCACAACCACAACCACAACCACGCCAACACCCAAGGCCAAGCGCGATGGTGTGGGAGGAGCATTAATCGAAATGAAGAAGAGCCCTAAGAGGAAGAATCTCGATCCTCCACTAAATATTCCAACCCCTGAGGCCAAGAGAAAGAAAATGATCGTGCCTGACCACAAGAATACTACTGGTGAATGGAATTTTAAAGGGTCAAAAGAAGCAACCACATTGGCCACCGAGAAGCTGTTCCCGGAAGGATGGTCCGTGTACAAGGATAAGCGCGCCTACAAAATTCTTAGTCCTTCCGACGAGCGTTACACGTCCCTCAAGGCAGCTCGCGATTTCCTGGATTCCCAAAAGTAAAAAAAAAAGGTGAGAGAGCGACCCCCTTTTTCCGTCAATCACAATCGCAATCGCAAACGCAATCGCATTCTGAAGTCAAAGACGCTGGCCACATGCCAATGGCCATTCAATAAAATAACATTGTCTGCGTCTGATACCGGAGTGCAACATCAAGCCCACCCACAACTCATCCACTGAATCGATCTGATCGATTTGTTGGAGCCCCGCCTCGGCACTTTTCAACAACAGTAATATGTTTACGAAAACAGAGAGTAATCTAGCTTCGCGTGCACGTGAAATCGTGTGCGCGATTTAGGGTCTTTGGGACCCATGATCTCCAGCCAATTAAATTTAAAGAAAAACCAAGAGAAATCACGTTTTTTCGCCAGGTGGCGGTTTGGGGTGTGGTGGGAAGTTGAAACAGAGCGAGGCTATTGCAGATTCGTCAGAGCATCGGTTTACACATCAACTAACAATTTTTTTTTACAACACACACAACACAACACATTTAAAAGATGGCCAAAGCAACAAAATTAAAATCTTTCTTTTTTGAGTCCTATTTCTACATTTTTTTAAACTCTCTCTCTCTCTCTTATTTTCTCTCTCTCTCTCTCTCTCTCTCTCTCTCTCTCTCTCTCCCTCTCAGGTGTTCGTTCAGCTCCCTAGCCAATTCTTAATCGTCTCGTAGGTCGTCCAGCTAATAGCAACAGCTGGAGCGTGAGTCATTAGCCTCGGGGAAAGACCCCGGAACAAACCGCCATACCCCTCGGTCTTTGTAATGTGCTTGAGACATTCAATTGCACCCGAGTACTGGGGAATCACCATTCCAGCCTCCTTCAAACAAATTGTTGCGGTGTCCTTGGTGTGGATCCCCATTTGCATTTGGAGTTGCGAGGGGGCTGATTTTGTGTTTGTGATTATTGGGGAAGAAGATGGGTGGGATATTGCGCCGAGCTGCTGTGTTTGGAGCCGTGTTTTCACCACGTCCAGCGGTGTGGTGAAGGCAGCCGCAATCGCCCCCGCCCCGCTTCCAGCAAGCATGCTCGTCGTAAGGCTGAATTCGCCGTCCGGAGACATCGCCTTTTTCAAGCTCTCGTTGCTGGCCATCATTACGCAGCCGTACGGGATGTTCATCGCCAGAGTTGTGGGAAAACTCCGGTAAAAACTGAAGAGCCCTTCGCTCTTGTGCATCGACTGCACGCAATCTTTCAGTCCAATGTAGTAGCCAAGTTGTAGCCGCTGCTTGACTGTGTCGAGCGGGGTCATTATAGAGTCGTGGAAGAAGGTTGAAATTGCTCTATTTTGTTTTTTTTGTTGTGTTAGGTGTGGGTGTGGATGTGTGTGTGTTAGGTGGGTTAAAATGATGTGTTTGTGTTTGTGGTGTTTGTGTCTCAACCTCAACTCAACTCACCCGCTCGCAGCAGCAGCAACAGGGTGGTGGCCTGGCTGATCAGCTCCAAACATTTTCTTTGACATCTCGTAAGACGAGAAGTACAGGGCGTGCGCAGGAACACAACCAATGAACATTGTATGGACACCGCGCCAGAGCCGGAGGAAGTTGGCTGGATTCGAAGGGTTGTTCGACCGAACGATTGACTTTATTGTAGAGATTATTGAAGTGTGGTTGGGGCTGGGGTTGGGGTTGTGATTGGGGTTGCGGTTGAGATTGTTTTTTTTGTCGCATGCTGTGACATTGGGGCAATTCACGCACTGCATGTGGGTTTTTACAGTATCCACCGGGTACATGAGGGTGTGCTCTGCTATTCCAGCAACCGATCCTGCAACACAGTGGTTGAGAAAGGAGCCGGAACCATCCCACTCCTCCCAGTCAAGATCGTCGTCTTCCGCCATAGCATTAAGGGGGGTGATTATTATTGGTGGGGGTTGTGGATGTGTTGAGGGGAAGTGTGGTAAAAATGTTGGAACAAATGAATTGAAGAATTCAATTCAATTAACTAATGAGATGTGGGGACGAGGCTGAGCCGCGCTTTGTTGCTTTGCTTTTTTGGCTTTTTCTTTTTTTGCCTCGCAGCGGGCCACAAAAAGTCAAAATCTTTGACATAAATTTACGCAGGTACGTTTATTGATTCCACAATCTTTTTGCATCTTCCCACCCTTTGTGTACATGGTGGTTACGTGCCCCAAGCTGTGGCCAACCAAACTGGTGGAAATTGTCAAAATCGAAGGCTGATAACAGCCCTTAATCTTTCTTCACTAACCACTCCCTCTCACCCCCAACCTTGCCCCCAACCCCACCCCAACCCCCACCCTCACCCCCCACACAGGAAGACTTACCGTCGCCCATACCCAACACCTACATAAAGTTTATACACAATGGCTTCCAAACTCAATGCTCAGATTGTTGAAAAGGCCATCAGGGATGTGCTTGCCTATTCCAAGGGAGAGACCATCACCAAAAACGGTGAAGATTCCAAGGGAAAGGTCAGGAAGTTCATCGAGACCGTTGAGCTCCAGGTTAGCCTGAAGAACTACGACCCACAAAGGGACAAACGTTTCTCCGGAACCTTCAAGCTTCCTACCATGCCCCGCCCTAACCTCACCTTCTGCGTTCTTGGAAACGCCGTCCACTGTGAGCAGGCTGACCGCATCGGCGTCGACCACATGGCCGTCGAGGACTTGAAGAAGCTGAACAAGAACAAGAAGCTCGTCAAGAAGCTGGCCAAGAAGTACGATTTTTTCCTTGCTTCTGACAACATCATCAAGCAGATTCCTAGGTTGCTCGGCCCCGGACTCACCAAGGCCGGAAAGTTTCCTACCCTCCTCGCTTCCAGCGAGGACATGCAGGGAAAGATGGACGAGATCAAATCCACCATCAAGTTCCAGATGAAGAAGGTCATGTGCCTCAATGTCAGTGTCGGAAATGTCTCCATGACCGAGAAGGAGATCTTCGCCAACACCAGTTTGGCCAGTAACTTCCTCGCGAGTTTGTTGAAGAAGAACTGGCAGAACATCAACAGTCTGTACATCAAGAGCACCATGGGACCTTCCCAGCAGATTTATTTTTAAATAAATGTTGGGGTTGGGGTGTTGATGTGTGTGGGTGGTGAAAATGGTGATGGATAAAATAAATTTTGTTAAAGCTCAAGACAAGTTTTAGACACGGACATTACGGAAATCTTTTTTATATTTAATCTTCCCCGCTCTCTCTCTCCTCCTCCTCGTCCTCACTCTTTTCTTTCTTTGCCTTGTTGTAGGATACTGTCGACCAACCTTCAACTTCACCTTCTGAGCCTTGAGAGCTAACGGCAGACTTCATAATGGTGTCATCCTGCTTGACCTTCCTGGCCTCCTCCTGGTGACCCTTCCCCTTGCCCTTCTTTCGCACTCTTTTTTTAGTATTTTTAGCAGGATTGTTGAAATCCAGGTGCTCATCGTCAGAGCTATCAGAATCAGAGGAGTCATATTTTTTGCTCTTAGTAGCGCTGGTGGTGTTGTTGGTAGTGGAGGCCTTCGCTTTCTGGGACTGGGGCGGCTTAGGGGAATTACGTTTGGGGCTTTTATTCTGCCTAGGAGCAGGAGGAGGAGGAGGGGCCTTTTTTGCTCCAGGTTGGCTCGACATGTTTTGCTTTTTTGCCAGCTTGTGGTTGACCTTGTTGGTGGTTTGGAAGAGCCACACTGTGAGGAGGTGGGGATTGAGGTGGGGAGGAGGAGGAGGGCGGAGAAAGAGGATGGGTTAGTTTAGTTTTACTCAGGGGGCAGAACTTGCAATCGTAGTTAATAGTCTGCATTTTGGTAATCTCAGGGGTATGGGAAGGGGGAGGGTCGACACTTAACAACTTGTACGAGATACTTACAAGATCCAGCACCTGCAATGAGGAGGGGTTTCCAGTTGTTTGATAGAAAATCCATTTTGGATATTATTTTCGTTGGTGCTGGGGGTGGACAGTGGGACTGTTTTGAAGTTCTAAGATTGTGTTGATAACAAGAAGTGGGCGAGGAATATTATGAAATGAAATGAGAGGGTTATACTAAAAAATTCCGTTTCAGGCACAGTGTTTGAGATTAGATTTTCATTTCTTTTTCTTTTTTATTTTCTCTGTAAAATGCCGCGATTGCGAGGGAGTTGTCAGTGCGGCGAATAGCATGGCGAAAGGATCACCGCACTTAAAGATTGATTCAAAATTATAGTGGTTTGATGCTGTAAAACCAACAACTTTAGCTTAGCCTCAAATTCACATTTTTTACACTCGAGGCCCTGCCGCATCCACAATGGCCTTCGCGTCCCCCACAAACGGGCTTCCGTCGATTACCATGATGTCATTATCGAAAATTCGCGTGCTATTATTCGCTGGGTTGTCGTGGCCCGCTGCCGTGTGAACGTAGTTCTTCGCGATGACAATGTCACAGTCGTGCTCACCACCCTCGCCGTCGAGGTTGGGGCAGCTAGCACCGGGACCGTAGGGGCCCGAGGAGTCGTTGGTCCCGAACCAATGTGTCCAGTTACCATCAATCACGTTGTTTATGTCTTGAAATCCACCCGATCCACGGTCGTGGTAAAGGGCGTTTCCGCCCGCCGGGTAGGCTGCGGTGGAGTTCTGCAGTATGTAGTTGTTCTTGATCTCACTTCCGACCTGGGGCCCGATGGTATAAATTGCCCCCCCGTCGCAGCAACGGTCCGACAGGATGTCCACAATCTTGTTGGCGTTGACCTTGTTGTTCCCCCGAAGCGAGGCTTCCCGCCCCCAACCCCAGCCTATGGTGATGGCAGAGTAGGTGGCGTTCTGGAAAAGGTTGTGGTTTATTGTCGCGTTCTCTACATAGCCAGCAAAAAGCTGGGACTCCCCCTTGTACTCGACGGGAAAATTGATCAGCACGTTGTCCTGCAAGCAAAGCGAGCTAGTTAGTGTATTGCGTTTCTGGCTAGCTATGCTATGCGTGGATGTAGCGCCGCTCACCTCAATCATTAGGTTCTCGTTCCAGTTCTCGACGTTTTTGTCGAACACATCGTTAACCTCCCCGAGAACAATTCCAGCAGCAGAAATGTCGGTGAAGGTGGAACCTCTGACAGCCACGTTCTTGCTCCCGTCGCTGATTGATAGCCCACTTCCTCCAATTTTGCTGAAGGTACAATTGGTGAATGTGACATCTCTTGAGTCAGATATAATCACGCCGGCCGGCGCCAGAGAGTAGGTGTCGTCCTTGCCGCACAAATACTCGTTCACCACGCCGTACTCGCAGTCGAAGAACGCGCCCGTTTGGGCCTGTGTTCAATTGGGTGTAAAGTAATATGTTAGTAAGGTAGGGACGCGTCCAGAGCAGGGTCAGAGGAGACACGGTGGCTAGTTAAATGTGCACGGCCAATGCGAAAACGAGAGTTCACTCACCTCTGCGTAGCCTCTGTCCGGAAACCACGTTGAGTGCTCGAAGTGAACATTCTTGTACTCGTAATTTTGTACTCCTTTAAGCTCAGCGATGATGTCGTTGGCTGCAACAATGGCTTCAACCTGGGTTGAAGAGATGTCGAGCTCGGAAGGAGGCTTGTAGTAGAGCTTCCGATTGTCTTCGTCGTGCCAAAAAGTGTTGGGGGTGAGCTGGGAAAGACCAACGTTCTCAATAGATGCAGGGGGGGAGTCCTTCATTGGTTGAAATTTTTTGTTCACCAAGTTCCAGAATCCTGGTTGTTGCATGTTTATACGTGAGTTGGGTGAGTTGGGAATGTCCTCGACCGACAGAACTTCACTTCGCCCCTCGCTCCAGTCAGAAGAGACGCCACTGTAGACAAACTCAACGGACTGAGGCTGCTTCCAACTCAGTGGCACTTTGCTCATTACTTCATAGGCCATTATGTCTGCAGTGAGAGTGAAGTTCGTCTCGCCAAGATGCTCCATCGTGGGTACTTTGGTTCTGAAAACCCGCTCGTCGTTCACAAACAGGTGGCGAACGCGACGTGGCAAAGTGTCGTCAGATGCGAAATCTGAAACGTATACTTTGTTTGCCTCGTCGTGAAGAACAAACTGGGGGATTGGTTGTCCCCCAGAGATTGTGCTCGGGGATGAAGAAGAAGTCGACCCAGTAAAAGTGACTGTTGTGTCCGGGTGAGCATGGTGTGGGAGGAGCTGCAAAGGGCCGACATGGCGCCCAGGAAGGAGGTGAATATCTATACTTGA
>Ga0302116_1001004_pt1 | contig 17152 bp, 14 predicted proteins | sample AG5_SCM_MG_FD_203124 | JGI IMG/M metagenome (GOLD analysis project Ga0302116, IMG submission 203124) | Marine microbial communities from Western Arctic Ocean, Canada - AG5_SCM | ecosystem: Environmental > Aquatic > Marine > Oceanic | place: Canada: Western Arctic Ocean | collected 2017-10-01 | reverse complement strand
GACGCGGATAAGCGGTTCGGGGCGGCGCTGATGAAAGACGCGGAGCTCGTGGGCGAGTGTTTGCGCCGGATGAAGGAAGCGGTGGATGTGCCTGTTACGCTGAAGCACAGGCTTGGTGTCCGGAGCGGGTCGGGCGGGCTACACGACGCCCGTGGGTACGACAAGGAAAGTGACACGGACGGATACCACTTCGTATCGAACTTCGTGGACACGGTGCACGAGTTAAGTGGGGTCGAGCACTTCATAGCGCACGCGCGGTGCGCCGTGCTTGGGGGTTTGTCTACTACCGGTAACAGAATGGTTCCGCCGTTGCGGCACGAAGAGGTACACCAACTGGCGTTGGATTTTCCAAAGCTCGGGTTCTCCCTGAACGGGGGGGTGGAGACCGTCGACGACGCGCTTTCGCATTTGCGGCGAGGCACGGTGCGCGGCGTGATGCTCGGCCGCGCGGTTTACAAAAACCCGGCGGTGCTGGCGACGGTGGACCGGCTCATTTACGGCGACTGTGACGGTGACAGAAAGGAACGCATGGCGGGTGAACACGAGCGACTGGCCGTCGCGGCTTGGCCCACGGACGGGTGGCGCGTGGACGACCGTTGGCGCGAACGGCGTTCGTATTTCTCGCTGCACGACGACGGCGCCGCGGACGCCGCGGCGTGCGTGACTCGTGAGCGGGTGTTACGAAGGTTCGCGGGGTACGGCGACGCCGTGCTTCGGCAACGCGTGGGTGAGCTGGAGAAACACCCCAAGGCCCTGGGGGAGGCTCGCGGGCTTTGCAAAGCCCTGGGCGGGATGTCCTACGGCGTGCGCGCCGGGAACCGGTTCAAACGCGACTTGGAATTCGGGTTGCAGGGGTGGACGAAGCGGTTGCTGGCGGGCGAGGACGCCGGGGGTTTGTCGTTTTCGGGGCTCATTACGAGCTGCGTCGCGGGGCTCGGGGAACAGGGGGTCGAGGATATGCGCAAGGACATGGAAAACGTTTTGGAAAGCGAACAACGAAGAAGGAGTCTGGCGCGCGGGCGGAAAGGGGGGGAGGACGGAAACGACGGAGACGACGAAACTCTCGACGCCGAAACGTGCGCGGCGGAGGAGTACTGAATGACAAAAGGAACGCTTATCTTAGGAGAGTAGCGCCTTAGTGTTGCGCAGGAGAGTAGAGTAGAGGTTTAGTCGTTGACGCGTAGTCGTCATGGAAGCAAAAAGCATAGTCCGTCGGGAGTCATCCCAGTCCATCATACTCGTCTCTACGTATCGATCGTGGAATTAAAGAATGGAACGCGCTACTCGTCGTCAAGGAACATCTCTTCTGGCGGCGTTTTCGGATCATCCGTTTAGGCTTCGATGATGGCGTCCACGGCGTGGATAATCGCGTTGTCCACCTTGATGTCGTTCTTCTTGAACTTGGCGCCGTTCACCGCGCCGCCCTTGATCGTGATCGTGGTGCCGCCGATCGTGGTGAGCGTGGTGCCGTCCGGCATGTTTTCAAGGCGGTGCGCGCCTTGCACGATGTGGTTCTTGATCATGGCGGGCAGGTTGGGGTGGTCCATGATTTCCATCTTGGTTTTGCCGATCTTTTTAAGAAACACGGAAAACGCGTCGTCGTTGGGGGCGAACACGGTGATTGGGCCGGGGGAGGTCATGATGGCTTGGTTGCCGGACTGTGTTGGAGGCGATGAGGTGGGGTGAACCAAGGGTGGGACGGTCAGCGAAATCGCAACAGACTGGGTCTAGCTAGACACACTAGACGTCGCCAAAAGGCCAAAAAATTGCCAAAAACAGGCGCTATCCAAGTTTGGACGTCTCGGTGACTCGGCGCGATTGCGATTGCGGTCAATCGGAGACGCGGTGGTTCGCGTGGATCCGTGGCGTTCGCGCGAGCGGAACTTCCGTTTGATTCGAAACGACTGCTCGTCTTTGTCGTGGCGATTACCAACCCACCGCGACGCGACCGGGGTTGGTCGTGGGGCCCGACCCGGAACGGCGCGGTCCGGTGCCATCGGCGGTCTCGGGAAAAAAAAACAAGAGGGTGCGAGAGGACCGATCGTTTTCCCGGGATTTCGCGTACTCGTCCGGCCACGACGCCACCGCGCTTCCCAGGACTGTTCGTAAAACCCTAAAATCGATCGATCGGGTCTAGACACCAGCGTGCGCAACCAGTACGACGTACCTTGGTCACCGCGGTGGCAAAGAGCATGTAGTTGGCGTTCTTGGCGACCATGCCGAACGCGTCGTTGTTGAAGGAGGCACCGCCTTCTTCGCCACCCTTGCCGTGCGCGACAGCGGCGCGCACGTTGAGGGACCCGCGGCTCTTCGTGGAGCGGCCGACGGCGGGGGCGGCGAAAGCCTTGGCGGAGGTCATGGTGAAAGCAGACATGATGTGTGCGTGTGGAAGGAACAATGCCGGCGCGGAGACGCGTGACGGGAAAAACAATGCCTGAAGCGCCAGCTGGCCGTGGATAGCGTTCGGCACACGGTTTAGGGTTTACAGTTCAGGGTCGGGGTTCTAGGGCTGTTGGCGTGGTTTCCGAAAACTCTTAGTTTACACAGACAGATCCGCTTCATTTGTGAGATTCGCAAAGACGCCCTGCGTCTCGTCCGCAGTGTGCTCCGCGTTTCCGCCGGTGTCGTCCCGGGCTCGGTTCGGAACGGGACGCGTTTCCGTCGGGTTGGTGCGCGGTACGTCGCGCCGCGCACCATGCGTTTCAAAACACAGTTCAACGGGTACTCCCTCGCGTTCTCGCCTTTTTTCGAGGGGAGGCTGGCGGTCACGACCTCCCAGAATTTCGGTATCATCGGCAACGGCCAGCAGTACGTTTTGGACCAGGCGCCTGGTGGCGAGCTTGTTGAGGTCGCTCGGTTCGAAACCGCGGACGGTCTGTACGACTGCTGCTGGAGCGAACAAAACGAAAACATCCTGGTAAGCGCCTCGGGTGATGGGTCCGTGAAGGTGTGGGACGTGACCGCCCCAGCACACGCAAACCCGCTCCGGTCGTTCGAGGAACACACGCACGAGGTGTACGCGGTGCACTGGAACCAAGTCCGACGGGACGTGTTTCTCAGCGCGAGCTGGGACGACACGGTGAAGCTATGGTCGCTGGAGCAAGGAGCGCCTCAAATGAGACCGGGCAGCGGCCCGGGCGGCGGTTCAGCTCCAGGCGGCGGCGGAAGTTTGCGCACGTTCGCGGAGCACGCGTATTGCGTGTACGCGGCGGTGTGGTCGCCGCAGCACGCGGAGGTCTTCGCTACTGCGAGTGGGGACTGCACGTTGAAGATCTGGGACACCAGGCACAACCACAGCAGCCTCACGATTCCCGCGCACGAGTACGAGATCCTGTGCTGCGACTGGAACAAGTACAACGACTGCGTCGTCGCGACTGGGAGCGTGGATAAAACCGTCAAGCTGTGGGACGTGCGGAACCCGAGCCGGGAGCTGGCGGTGGTGAGGGGGCACCAGGTACGTGTTGTATTTCCCACCCCGAGTCCAACGATGATTATTTTGTTTGGAGGCGCGTATGGACTGACACCTTTTCTTTCTTTCTTTTCGCAATCGCAGTACGCCGTGCGCCGAGTGAAGTGCTCGCCGCACGCGGAGAACGTCGTGTACACCGCGTCGTATGACATGTCAATCGGGATGTTCGACTGGCAGGTCGCGGCGAACGGCGGGGACCCGACCGTGAAGCGGTGGGGACACCACACCGAGTTCGCGGTGGGGCTGGACGCGTCGTGTTTGCGGGAAGGTTTGTTGGGGAGCTGCGGGTGGGACGAAATGGCGTACGTGTGGCCCGTGAGTGGCGAACCAGGGGCGATGGGACCGCCGGGGAACGGACGCACGCCGTTTTAATCAACACAGAAATAGCTCTTGACAAAAAATCGCATGTAAGACTCTTAAAAACAGTCACGGAACACCCGCGGAAGAGTCTACGCGCGGGACGGCGATTGGTTTTTACCGTCGAGACGCAGACGGCACGCGCGACACTTAGCAAATCCGCAAATTAGCACCACTGGAACTTGGGCACGCCAGGGCACTTGCATCCGGATTCCTGGATGATCGCGTTGGCGCCGTAGTTCCCGCCCCTGACGCACTCCGGGATGTCTTTCCCCACCACGAGCTGCGAAAGGAACCCGCCCACGAAGGCGTCGCCGGCGCCGTTGGTGTCCACCAGTTTCTCGGCCGCGAGGGGAATCACGGGGTACTCGTAGACCTTGCCTTCCTTCGCCACGATCGTGGGGAGCACGCCTTGCGTGAACACCACGGTTCGCGCGCGGTGCCCGGACTGTTTCGGCATCTTACTGATCCGCATGGCGATCTCGGCCACGTCTTTGGTGGCCCACCCTTCCGTTTCCGCGAAAGTCACCGCTTCGCTTTCGTTGCCAAACAGGATGTCCACCAGCGGCATGAGCTCCATCATCGCCGTTTTGAACGGAGGGACCTGCATCAGAAACGGAGCAGACAGGTTGAAGCAGTAGCACTTGCCTTCCTCGGCGCTGTGCTTGGCGACTTTCATCATGGAATCGGGCGACACGGTGAGGAAAAAACCCGCGCTGTAAAAGAAACGCGCGGCCTCCACGAGCTGCCAGTTTTCCGGTTTCTCGAGGTGGTCAATCTTGTAGTTGTTCGCCGCGTTCAGCGCCGCAACGAGCGAGCGCTCGCCGCCATTCACCAGGACGCCGCAGGTACCCGTGGGCGTCTGCTCGTCCACCATGTAGTTGGCGTTGACGCCATCCGCCAAGCACGCCGCGGTCATCTCCGCCGCGAAAGAATCAGCGCCGACGCAGCCCATGTACGCCGTGGCGAAAGGCACCTGCAGCATCCACTGCGCCACCCTGATGCTGTTCTGCGTAGCGCCGCCCGCGATGTACTCCACCTCGAACTGCTTCGTCATGTCCTCGTACATAGGCGCGTGCTTGTCCTCGGCGAGAATCGCGTCGTTGAGCTTCACGCCGTACTTCTCCAGGAACTCAGAAGGGACGACCGCGGAGATGTCCAGAAGGGGGTTGCCCATGCCCAGAAGCACGCCCGCGATGCCGCCGGATTCGAAGTTAGCCTGGTAGTATGTACGGTTAGTGGGTTGGTTGGTTAAAGGGAGGGGAGGTGTTGGTGGTGTCTCGTGGAAGCTTTCCACGACCGCGATCGATCCGATCGAAAGAAAAAGGAACACGCACTCGGCGCGGGTTCGTGACGCTTTTGCGTTTCGATCGGTTCTCGATCGCGATCGACGACCGGGGTGGATGACTTGTTTGGAGGCTGGCGAGAAGAGCCACTCGAATCGATACGCACCATTGTGTGGGTTTGTGGGGGGAAGGGGAAGGTGTGCGGAAAAGTGCCGGGGCGGACGGCGAAGGCGTTGATAACGACAGATGATGGACACCGATTCTCTGAAGCGGCGGGCGCTTCTCTGTCAGCCACAAATCACGTCGAAGGATTTGAGTCTGAAAACACACCTTTCTTGGAAAACGAAGCATCGGCCACCGACAGATCGTGGTGCGCAGGCGCGAAAGGGCGAACCGGAAAGCGAAGGGGGGGACGCGCGCGAGTCATGTGGAAGAAGCGGTGTTCGCACGGGAAGCAGAAGGCAGGCTGCGTGCAGTGCAACCCATGTCCCCACGGCAAACTGAAACGCATCTGCGCGGCGTGCAATCTGTGTGCTCACGGCAAGCGGAAACACGACTGCACGGTCTGCAACCCCTGCTCTCACGGCAAGGTGAAACGCCGGTGCGCGGCGTGCAACCCCTGCTCGCATGGCATGCTGAAAAGCAAGTGCGCGGCGTGCACCCCCTGCCCCCACGGCAAGCGGAAGAGCAGCTGCGCGGAGTGCAACCCCTGCTCTCACGGCAAGCGGAAATACGACTGCGCGGAGTGCAGCCCCTGCTCTCACGGCAAGCTGAAACGCATGTTCACGGCGTGCACCCTGTGCCCGCACGGCATGCTGAAAGGCTCCTGCGCGGCGTGCACCCCCTGCCCCCACGGCAAGGTGAAACGCCGGTGCGCGGCGTGCAACCCCTGCCCTCACGGCAAGCTGAAACACATGTGCGCGGAGTGCACCCCCTGCCCTCACGGCAAATGGAAATATAGCTGTCTGGAGTGCAACCCCTGCCCCCACGGCAAACTGAAACCCGTGCCCGCACGGCATGCTGAAAGGCTCCTGCGCGGCGTGCAACCCCTGCCCTCACGGCAAGGTGAAAAACAACTGCGCAGAGTGCAACCCCTGTCCCCACGGCAAGTTGAAGAGCCACTGCGCGGACTGCAACCCTTGCCCCCACGGCAAGCTGAAGAGCGACTGCGCGAAGTGCAACCCCTGCTCTCACGGCAAGCTGAAACGCATGTTCACGGCGTGCACCCTGTGCCCGCACGGCATGCTGAAAGGCTCCTGCGCGGCGTGCACCCCCTGCCCCCACGGCAAGGTGAAACGCCGGTGCGCGGCGTGCAACCCCTGCCCTCACGGCAAGCTGAAACACATGTGCGCGGAGTGCACCCCCTGCCCTCACGGCAAATGGAAATATAGCTGTCTGGAGTGCAACCCCTGCCCCCACGGCAAACTGAAACCCGTGCCCGCACGGCATGCTGAAAGGCTCCTGCGCGGCGTGCAACCCCTGCCCTCACGGCAAGGTGAAAAACAACTGCGCAGAGTGCAACCCCTGTCCCCACGGCAAGTTGAAGAGCCACTGCGCGGACTGCAACCCTTGCCCCCACGGCAAGCTGAAGAGCGACTGCGCGAAGTGCAACCCCTGCTCTCACGGCAAGCGGAAACGCATCTGCGCGGAGTGCAATCCCCTGCCCACACGGCATGCTGAAAGGCTCCTGCGCGGCGTGCACCCCCTGCCCCCACGGCAAGGTGAAACGCCGGTGCGCGGCGTGCAACCCCTGCCCGCATGGCATGCTGAAAAGCAAGTGCGCGGCGTGCACCCCCTGCCCCCACGGCAAGCGGAAGAGCAGCTGCGCGGAGTGCAACCCCTGCTCTCACGGCAAGCGGAAATACGACTGCGCGGAGTGCAGCCCCTGCTCTCACGGCAAGCTGAAACGCATGTTCACGGCGTGCAAGTCATCACGCACGGAACGTTCGGTTTCACCGCAGATCAAGCCCGAACCCGAGATCAAGGAAGAGCCGTTCAAGATTCACGACATGGGCGAAAACCACGAGTGATACGTACGCGCTTGCAAAACATCTCGTCGGGCGTTGTGACTCGAATCGAAAGGAGAAGCATAGACAGTCCGTCCGTGCGTGTTACAAATCACGCCCACCTAATTTTCACGTAAAAGTATTTCAGTACGGTCTATGCCGGTCGCCGCCGTACCCACGCCCTCCCCCGCCGCGGTCGTCGTACCCCCGCCCTCCCCCGTGTGAAGGCCTGTCGTACCCGCGACCGCCGCCTCGGTCGTTGCTTCCTCCGCCGCCGCCGCCACCGTACCCGCCGCCCCCGTTCCGGTCCCCTTCCCCTTCCCTCCCCCCCCCCTCTCGGTCCTCCCGCGACGTCGCGATCGTGACGCTCAGCGTTTTGCCATTCAGCACGTGTCCGTCGTAAAACCCCGGCGCGCTTTGCGCCGCCATCGGGTCGTCGTACTTGATCACGGCTTCGTCTTTGTTCGCGCCCGTCGCGTTGTCCTTGTAGATCTTCACCGCATGCGGCCACTGGTCGGGGAACCCAAACTTCTGCCGGACCCTGGCGATGATTCCAATACCGCTGAACAGTTCGTTTAGGTCAGACTCGGTGGTCGTGCTGGGGTCGAACCCTTTGACGAAAATGCGGTTGCTGGTATCCCTCAAACCCACGTGAAGCCACCCCGCCGCGGTTTTTTGCTCCGCGTCCTTCACCGCTTTCGATTTCTGCGCGCCGCAACGCTTGCAGCTTTTGCGCCAGTTGAAATTGGAGTTACCGCACCCGTCGCACTGCCAGTCATCGGACACGGGTTGCGCTGCGGGTGGGGGGGCGCGACCGCCACCGCCGGGACGCCCGTATTCGGAACCGCCGCCGCCGCGCGCGGGTTCAGACGGCCCACCGATGTGCGAGTACCGGCATTGATCACCCCGGGTACACGTCCCCCTTTGGAAGTCACCGCACGCGCCTCGCGTGCCCGCGCCCGCGCCCGCGGTGGCAGCCCCGCCGCCGTAACCGCCTCCGCCGGTTGAAGGAGGCGGCGGCGGGGGCTGCCCAGCTGCTGCAGGTGGCGGGGGCGCGGATCGCGACGGGGGAGGTGGCGGGGGCACGCGGTCATCACCGGGACCGCTCATGATCGCGTTTGTTTACGTGCGCTTTGGGGAAACTTAAGGTCGGGAAAGGGGTCCGCGCGCGTGCACTGGACAAGCCGAAACGGGACACACCGCCGCCGCGTGAACAACACTGGAAGCGACGAGGCGGATGATCGATCGGCTAGCACGAGAATTTGTTGGACCCCAAAAGAACGAAGTTTTTTTAGAAAGGTCTTGAGTTTTATTAATATTCATAATCCGGTTTTCGAAACCACTTCAAAACGTGCAAGGCGTTTCGTTGTAAAAACACGCATGCTGACGCGACCTTCGCAAAGGTGGTCGTCACGCACCCCACGCAGCAACAATGTCGGTTTCGTTGCTGTGCCAGAACGTGGTCACCTCCGCGTCGTTGTCGGCTCGCCACTCCATTGTCGTCACCGGCACCCGCGTCGTCAAGCAACCCGGGTTGTCGCATCGTGGTGGACGAGGGAAACACATTGTTATCCGCCCTCGTGCTGGTTTTCTGGACAACCTGCTGGGCGTAAACAACGGTAACGACGGAGACAAGAAGGTGACGCGACCGAAGCCGGGCACGAAAACCGTCCTGATGTGCTCGTGCTGCAGCAACAAGGGATTCGAGAAGTGTCCGGGGTGCAACGGCACGGGCAAGGTGAGAGCCTCGTTTGTCGTTTTACGTCAAGATTTCCATTTCCACAAGAAACACCTGTCCTCCGACGCAGCGCATACCGCCGTGACTGCCGCGATCGGTGATATCGCGACCGTCACTACTCCCCACCACCAAGAACCAACTCCCACTCACCAACCTCCTTTCCCTCTCTCCCATCCACAGAGCAAGGTGAACGGAAACGTGATGGAGCGCTTCAAGTGCATGGTGTGCCAGGGCATGGGTGGCATTTCATGCACCAACTGCAACCGGGGGGGCAAGGGTTTGACGCCGGAACAGAGGGGGGAGAGATAAACGCGAGCGGGGCGAGAACAGAAGAACAGAAGAACAGTAAGAACAGTAAGAACAGTAAGAACAGTATCCGGATACAAGAACTTGTAAAGAACAAAAGGACAGTATGACAGTAAAAGTAAAGTATAAAACTGATAATGCAACCGTCGACCGCGCGTCTCGATTTCCGGCGTACCTTCCAGGTATCGCGAAGGTATTTAACAGTGCGTCTCACTAGCGTTCCGTAGTGCGCATGCTCCCCTTACGACGATTCGTCGTGCGTCAGCTCCAGCACTTTCACCGCGCCGCACGAGTTCGCCGCTAAAACGCGCTCGCCACATGGCGACCACGCCACCGCGCTGACGAACAACCCGGGTTTCTCGGCGGGCGTTTGTTGTTGACTCGTTTGGTGACCCCACGCCGCGGTGAGTGAAAGCGAGGTCATCGCGACCGGCGTGGGGACGGACTTGGAGAACAAACAAACCGTGTTGTCCTCGGAGCCGCACACGATCCGGCCATCTTTACTAACGTCCATCCCAACAAAGTTGCGCTTGTTCTGGTGCCCGCCGAACGTCCGGACGCACGGATCGCACGCCGCGCCGTTGACTCCATCAAACCCTCTTGTAACGTCCCACAGCTTCAGGGTGTTGTCCGTTGAGGCGGTGATGAGCTGGTGCGCGCCGAGCCACTTTACATAAGAAACCGCTCTTTTGTGCCCCGCCAGCACCACCAGCGGCCGCTGCGTTCGGCGCAAGTCGTACACGTGCGTCTGGTGCGCCGCCGACGAAAACGCCACGACGTTCGCGTTGACGGGTGAGAACTGCACCGAACACACGTTCGCCCTGCACTTAATCGTCGCCGCGCTTTGCCGTTGCGACGTGCTCCACACCTTGACCAATCCGTCGTCTGAGCCTGAACAAAGAAGCGTGGGATCGAGGGTTGAGAAATCCAGACTCCACACCCGCTTTTCGTGTTCCTTCAGCTCGCAACTCACCGACCCCGCGTTCGCGTCGAACAGCGAAATCGCGCCGTCGTAATCCGCAAAGGAAATGACCTGCCGCGCGTACGGGTTCCACGCCAGGGAGCTTGGGATGGGTAAAACGGTAAATAGGTAAAACGGTAAATAGGTAAAACGGTAAATAGGTAAAACGGTAAATAGGTAAAACGGCAAATAGGTAAAAAGGCAAATAGGTAAAACGGTAAATAGGTAAATAGGTAAAACAGTAAAACGAAGCGTCAGTCGTTTGTGGTGTGTGTGTCCGGGATTGCCAAGGATACACCGTACTCCGTACAGCGCAGGACACCGGGAGGCGGGATTTGGTTTGGAAGGGTATTACCTTAGCTTGCTCGCCACCCGGGTTTCCGCGACAGGGCACTGCACCGCCGCGCCCAGCGACACCAAGGCTTTGGTTTCGAAAATCCGTAACCGTTTGGAAATCCCAGCCGTCGCGACGTACTCGCCGTCGCGGTCCCACCCGACGCTGCAGATCATCTCCCCGAACGAATGCACGTCCCCGTGGCTCACGTCCGCGATGACCCGCATCTGCGTCTTGCGCACGCTCTGCGCGAGCTCGTGCCCGAAAAAAGTAAACGCGTCACTCAGCGCCGACCCCGCCGCGTTCGCCGCCTGCTCCGCCGCGCCGCGCCTGGCGGACACGGAGAGCTGCGCTGCGTTTGGGTCGACGACCGACCCTGGAGCTTGAGACGCTTCTTTTGAATTTCCCAACGCCGCGGAAACAAAGGCGTCTGTCCGCGTGGCGTGCGCGTACGCCCTCGCCACGGGCGCCACAGCCCTGGCGCAGGATTGGAAGAAATTTTCCTCAAGCGCCTCGAACGCGGCGGCGTCCAGCTCGTGTGCGCCCCTGTGGCCACCCGCCGCGGCGGCCGCCGCGGCGTCGCCCGCGTCCAGGAGGGTCAGGTCCCCGGCGCTGAAACTGCGCGCGGCGACCAAGCCCATGTTCCGACTCGGCGCCTCACTGGCTTGCAGCGCTTTGACGCGGTCAAGACTAGGCGCGGTTTGCAGAGATTTGACTCGGTCGAGGCTCGGCCGGCGCGCGTCCGCTGAGGCGGAAACCGTGCGTTCCAAACCTTCCACGGCGTTTTCGTTGAACGAGCCTTGCCGCGACGGCGGGCGGGAAACCGCCTTTGGCGACCCGCCGTCAGCACTGGAAGGCGCGCTGCTTTGCGATCTCGTCGTGTTCGCATTCACGTCGGTTTCGCTTCCGTTTGAAAGTTTTTCCAGCGCCTGTTCCAGCGTTCCGGCGGGCGCGCCACCCGGCGCGCGCCGGCGCTTCGAGGGCTTCTCCCCGGGCGGCGCGTCGCCTGGAGTGAAACCGCCGGGCGTGTGGGTACCTCGGTTCGCCCTTGACAGGTCAAACGAAACCCCCCTGCGTGAACCACGCGCCGCGTGTTCGAACGAACCCCCCGACGCTAAGCGGTCTTTCCGCGACCGCGTTTCGTTGCGTTGCGCCACGCCATCGGTAACGCCGTGCCCCGCCGAGTGATGATCGTCAACACCCAATCCGCCGAGCTGCCGAAGCGCGTGCGCCAGGAGCGCCGAGCGCACTCGGTGCGCCTGTGCCTCCCTCGCCCGCGCCTCGCGGTTGGCTCGCAAAAACCCCGCGAGCGCCACGAGCTTGGCCCTGCGTTTTTCCGACGCCATACCCCTCTCTCGTTGCGTTCGCCATCCGCTCGTGTCCGTGTCGGCACGTCTTATCTTACCCTCGGCGACGCTCACCAGAAGCGCCCTCGTTTGCGCCGCGCTCGGCCGGTTCCCGGGAACCGGCTGAAGCAGCTGCTTCGCGATGGCGGATTCCTCGGGATCTAAGGCCAGCGCAGCGGCGCCCGCGCCGTCCGGCCGGAGCGTCGCCGCGAGAAGCGCCCCGACGTCCCCGCGCGCGCCCGTTGCGATTTCAGGCCAGCACAGCTCCACCATCAGCACCCCCAGGGCGAAACACTCCGCGGGCGCGCCTGGAACGCTGGAGCCCGCTTTTTCCTCCGGGGATACGTAAAGCTGTTCGTTGCTGTTGCTGTTGCTGTTGCGCTCGTGTTTCGATTGTTTCAACCCGTTTGAGTCCGCGGCGGGTACCACCGACGCCGCCGCGGATGCGAAAAAGGAAGACGACGCCGCCGCGTCCACGCGCGTTGTCTGGTCGTCTGCCATGGCGTCGTCCTCGTCACTGGACTCGTCCCGGTCCTGGGCGTCCGCGGGAGGGGCGGTCACGCGACCGTCTGTGTGTCGCGCGCCGCGCCCCGCGGGTCGGCCGTCGACAGCGTCTCGCTCGCGTCGCGGAGGCGTCATAGGCCGCGGCGGCGCCAGCCCTATGTCGCCTTGCGGGCTCACCGTGAGCTGGGACGGCCGCATCGCCCGTAACAGCGTCCCGCCGACGTGCGCGGAGGCCATCAACCCGGCGCACCCGGTCAGGACGTGCAGGGCGTCGTCTATGTCGGGCGCGATTCCTTTGGCGTGGAGCGAGTCGAGCCAGTCGCGTATGGTGCGTTTTCCAAGCGCCAGCCCCTCGATCGGGGGCATGCTTTGCAGCCGTCGCATTTTCGTTGTGTCAGCCGGATCGAGGGTCAACAGCGGGTCCGACAAGAAAGCGGCTTCCACGCGTCCGAGCGGCGCGGCGGCAGCGTCAATTGTCAAAGCATCGTTCGTCTCCATGGCGTCGTGTACACCGGGTGCGGTCTGACGTGCCATGCCCAGCGTCGCTCGTGAATGCGCACCGCGACCCGACCCCGCCCCACCTGCCCCGCAAAACCCCTCCGCGAACCCTTCCCTGACCTTCTCCATGGGCGCACCGGGATGCGCGTTCGCGTTCGCGTGCGTCATCGGTACCGCGCTCCGCCCCGCGTCTCGCGCCAGCGTCGCGCCCGCCACGAACTCGCGCTGGTGCGTTTGGTTGTCCTCGTCGCTCAGGTCGTCGCCATCGCTGTGCTCGCCGTCCGAGCTAAACTCGTCCGGGTCCGGCACGGTCACCACGCCGTGCTCTCCTGCGCTCGCCAGGCTCCCGCGCGCCATCCGGTGGTCGAACTCGTCGTCGTCGAGCACCTCCGCGCCGTTTTCGAAGCGAGGCACCATCTGGTTGCTTTGTTTCCGTCGCCACACGTGCGCCCACATGTGCTTCACCGCTTTTTTCGTTACCGGTTTCAAAAGGTAGTCCTCCGCGCCTAGACGTAAACAGTTCAAAACCACCTCGGCGTGTTCGTTGCTGCTCATCATCACCACCGGCATCTCGTGCAAATCGGGATCTTCGCGCACCCGGTGTAACAAAGCCGGGCCGTCGACGTCCGGCATCATCACGTCCGTGAGCAGCAGGTTGAACTCGGTGCCGCTGGCTAGCATCGCCAGGGCTTCCCGGCCGGAGGACACGGAGGTGACTGCGTTTTTGGTGGAGGTGTTAGGGGAGGTCAGGATAGGGTAACTAAGAGTACACTACGAGTACGCTCGTCAGGACGATGGGAAAAAGAGAATCGTCGGTGACGTGTTCGGCGCGAAAACGCGATGGGAGAGGGACGACGTGCGGGTCGTGAACGTGCGTGTGTCACCACGCGACAGCACACACGGCGCGTACCTTGGTAGCGACACTTCCGTAACAACCCCGCGACCACGGTTCGCGTAACCCGGTCGTCGTCCACCAGCAACACGTGCACCTCATCGGGCGACGAACTCGCCATGGTCGCGGTCGCGCGACGTCACCGGCCGACGTCGACGAGTTTTGGCACCCCCGACGTCGGCGCGGTCCCGGTCCGCACGCGCCGAAACCGCACACTCTGCTAACCCTAAACGCCTCCGCGTACTCCTTGCCGGTGTCGTGCGCCACACCGAGCCGACTCCAAGAGTCAAAAGCTCGCTCGTGGCGCGCTTTTGGCGCGCGTCGCAATCGATGCCCCCACGCGAAGGAATGAGTCCCAAATACAACAAGAGCTTGGATTCGCAAAAAAGCGTTTTCGAAAGTCCACGTCGATTGGTAGATTCGACACATGTCCATCTCTGAGCCTCTGATGATTGAGCCTGACGGAAGCGAAGTGCACCGGTGCTAACACGCGCCACGAGCCAACAACAGAGTTGAGTCATGCCCATGGATTTCAGAGCTGCCAGCTCAGCTCATCATCCCACCCAACAGGTCGAAAAAAAAACCCAAAAACAGACTGGTTTGCGTACGCGATTTATCCGCGAAGGATTTGTTCGCCAGGTGTGAATGTAAAGGTTGCGATCGGCCTGTCCACCACCCTTCACTCTCGCACGCACCCGTCCACCTTTCCTTTTTAAAAGCAAGATGGCTGCCTTCGCTGCTACCACCCCCTCCCTGAAGGTACGTGGGGGGTCGTTTCTTTTGTTGGGCGGTCGACGCGCGCGTGGGTAACCGGTTTCCGATGCCAATCGCGCGCGCGAATCGGAAAAAAAGAAGCCCTATCCGCGCGCGGAGCGTTCGCCTTACCGGTCGTGCATACCGTCCGTGTGTTCCCCTCGACGTGCAAAACCCTCCGTGACCTGACCGAACCTTCCCCACGCCTGCCCGCACATCCAACAGGTTGAGTTCCGCGGCAAAACCGCCGGTCTCAAGCGCGGCAAGGCTTGCAAGGTACGTGCGGTTACGAACGCGACCGCGAGACGGAATTGAGACGAGACGAGAGCGCATCATCACATCGCACCCGTTTCCGGGTAGCACCGGACTACTCGGGCGTGCCTGCCGCGCGAACACAGCAAACACCCTAACCTCGCCAATCCACACACTCCCCATACCACCAGGCTGCCGCCGTGAACACCGTCACCGAGGCGAAGATCAAGGTTGCTATCAACGGTTTCGGCCGCATCGGTACGTACCGCGCGTGTTGCGGCATTCGCAATCCACTCCGACACAGTTTGACGTTTTTTTTCTCCTTTTTTTTCCACCCGAAACTGACCCTCTCTCGCTCCGCCACCCCCCCCAACAGGCCGCAACTTCCTCCGCTGCTGGCACGGACGCACCGATTCCCTTCTCGAGGTCGTGGCGATCAACGACAGCGGCGGTGTGAAACAGGCGTCGCACCTTGTGAAGTACGACAGCATTCTGGGGACGTTCGACGCGGAGGTCGCCATCATCGACGACACGCACATCAGCATCGACGGGAAATCCATCGAGATCGTGTCGAACAGGGACCCCACGAAGTTGCCTTGGAAGAAACTCGGCGTGCAAATCGTCATCGAAGGCACCGGTGTGTTCATCGACACCCCCGGTGCATCCAAGCACCTCGAAGCAGGCGCGGAGAAGGTGATCATCACGGCGCCCGCGAAAGGCGACGACATCCCGACCTACGTCCTTGGCGTCAACGCGGATCAGTACACGCACGCGGATAAGATCATCAGCAACGCGTCGTGCACCACCAACGGCTTGGCGCCTTTCGCCAAGGTGCTTGATGACTCATTCGGCATCGTCCGCGGGCTGATGACCACCACGCACTCCTACACCGGCGACCAGAGGATTTTGGACGCGTCGCACCGCGACCTGCGCCGCGCGCGCGCCGCCGCGCTGAACATCGTGCCCACCGGCACGGGCGCCGCGAAGGCGGTTGCGCTGGTGCTTCCCCAGCTCAAGGGCAAGCTCAACGGCATCGCCCTGCGGGTGCCCACCCCCAACGTATCCGTGGTGGACATGGTGATCCAGGTTGAAAAGAAGGTCACCGCGGAGGAGGTGAACGACGCTTTCCGCGCCGCCGCCGCCGGCCCCATGAAAGGCATCCTCGCCGTGTGCGACGAACCCCTCGTGTCCATCGACTTCAGGTGCAGCAGCGTCAGCACCACCATCGACAGCGCGCTGACCATGGTGATGGGGGACGACCTGATCAAGGTCATCGCCTGGTACGACAACGAGTGGGGCTACTCCCAAAGGGTGGTGGACCTCGCCGAGCTCGCCGCGAGCAAGTGGGGCAAATAAGCGAGGCGATTTACGACGAGACCAAGCGGGTTTTTGGCAAGGACGGGCGCCTTCTTTTCCACACACGAAACAACGGCAACGCGAGAGTATTGCGTGTATTAAAGATACAGTATCAACCGATTGTTCTGTAAATCTACTACTTGAATGACTTGAAAGTGTCTTACAAAAATGCTCCCGACGAACCCACCGGCGCCCGCGAACTTCCCCTCGCCGCGCCGCGGCGTCTTTTGCCGATTTTTTGTACTTCTCTTTCAAAAGAAAATTATCCCTGCTACACGTACCTACATTACACCGCTTACTTCGCAAAACGGTCCAGCTCGATACGCCCGGGAGTTACTTCCCGCTGGTCTTGGCGACTTGTTTCCCCACGGATGCGCTTTCGGTCCAGTTGACGCCCGGAAGAATCAACCGCTGGTCCACGTTGTCTTTGTACGTCACGACGATGTTCAGCAGGGAATCGAGCAGCGCGTCGGACATGAGGTGGGGTTCCAACCCCAGGTCCTGCAGCTTCGAGTTCTTGGCGTTGTAGTAGTGCTCCTCCAGTTCAACGCGCGGGTTCGGGACGTTGATCACCTTGGGGTCCAAGCCAATCTTCTTCCCCGCCTCAGTGATAAGCGCCGCCAGCTCGTTGACGCTGAACTGCTCCGTGAACTGGTTGTACACGCGCATCTCCCCGGGCTCCGCGGGGTTGTCGCACGCGATCTGGATGCACCGCACGGTATCCCTGATGTCAAGGAAGCCTCTTGTTTGGCCGCCCTTGCCGTACACGGTCATGGGGTGCCCGACCGCGGCCTGGCACGATAAAAAAGAAAGTGTCAGTCTCTCGTAACGTGTATTACGTAAACAGTCAGGGTAAGGGGCAGAGGTAATAACCGTCCCTTCTGGTACGAGTATGGGCAATCGCAGAGGCGGAGCGTGGTGATTGGGAAAGGCCTTACCTGGATGCAGAAGCGGTTCAGCGCGGTGCCGAACACGGCGTCGTAATCCAGGCGGTTAATAAGCGCCGGGTCCATCATGGTTTCCTCCGTCGCGACGCCGTACACCACGCCCTGGTTCAAGTCCGTGGTTTTCAGCTTCCACGTTTTCGTGCACAT